>Ga0308159_1000195_pt1 | contig 195224 bp, 173 predicted proteins | sample PhyCR1_FD_201040 | JGI IMG/M metagenome (GOLD analysis project Ga0308159, IMG submission 201040) | Phyllosphere microbial communities from UC Gill Tract Community Farm, Albany, California, United States - DLSLC.R1 | ecosystem: Host-associated > Plants > Phyllosphere > Unclassified | place...
CCACAGGGATCGCGTCAGGACGCACTAGCTGCGTTAGCCTTCGATTTTCATGCGCATCCGATCAAATATCACACCGCTACAGCGGGTGTTGCACCAAGTGAAGGTTTCGAGCTGAACACCGATCCTGTGGGAGAAGCTGGAGCTGTGCGACAGCCGCGATGGCGTCGTGACAGTTGGCTTATGTGCCAGCTGACCCACCGCTTTCGTCCGAATCGCGGCCCGTACCGTCGTGATCTCCGGCGTCTCCCACAGGGATCGCGTCAGGACGCACAATCCGCGTTGGCTTTGATTTCCGTGCGCATCCGATCAAACATCACACGGCTACAGCGGAACAGTTTCATGTTTTTCAGTTATGGCGTGAAGCAATGGCTGCGTCCGCAGACTTCGAACAGTTCAATAATCCCGGCTCTTGCGAAACGCCCAGCGCCCGGCAATGAAGGTGAACGTGGCCACCAGCGCCACCAGCACCCAGAAGCCATGGGGGTCGCTGGCGAGCGGAATGCCGCCTACGTTCATACCGAAGAAACCGGCCACGATGTTGATCGGCAGCGCCAGTACCGTAACCACGGTCAGGGTGAACAGCGTGCGGTTGGTCTGCTCGTTGAGGTTGGCGGCGATTTCTTCCTGCAACAGCTTGATCCGTTCACCCAGGGCCGTGAGGTCGCTGATCACCAGCGCCGACTCCTCGGTGGACTGCCGCAGTTCCTGCAAGTCCTCCTCCAGCAGCCAGGTGGGCGGGCGGTGCAGCAGGCGCATCAGCGAGCCGGGCTCCAGCGCCAGCAGGCGTTGCAGGCGCACCAGCACCCGACGCATGGTGCCCAGTTCAGTACGGTTGTTGCTCAGGCGTTGGGACAACAGCTGATCTTCGATCTTGTCGACGCTGATGCTGGTCTTGCGCATGAACTGCGCCAGCACCTCACTCTGGTCACGCAACAGGTGCGCCAGCAGCTCAAGCGGCGAGCGAAAGGTTTCGCCGTGCTTGACCGACGACCGCAGCCTGTCTACCGATCGTAATGGTTGGTGGCGCGCCGAGATCATCAGATTGCTGCGCACGCACACCCACAACGTGGCGATGTCAGTGGAGATGCGGTTGAAGTCGAACACCACGTCGTTGACCACCGCCAGCAGGGCGGAATCGACGTGTTCGATGCGGGTCGAGCGCGAGCCTTCGTGCAGCGCTTCGAGAAACTCGTCCGGCAGCTCGAAATTGGTTTTCATCCAGCGCTCGCAGCTGGCGTGGGCCAGGTTCAGGTGCAGCCAGACGAATTCATCGGGATCGTTCGGTGAGCGCAGGCATTGCAGTGCAGCGGTGGAATCGATCTCTCGACCAGGTTCGCCGGAGCGAAAGCGAAAACCGTAGAGCAGCCCGAACAGGTCGGATTCCTGATGAGGAGCGATGCGTTGATTCATGAAGGCTCGCAGGCGAGGAGGCCGCTGAAGGCACAGGATCTGAAGCGGCATCATCGCAAGCGGTTTTGACAGTTTTGTGACGGTTTGTATCGTTTCATGGAGGCGGATCGGCGACGTCGGAACCCTGTAGCAATCACACCATCGACAAACGCTTCTTGCGAATCGGCGCGGGCCACGAAGTGTCGATCAGCAGTTCGTCCTCGATGCTCAGCTCGATGTCAGCTGCAGCGGCGTTCAATTGCAGGTGATGCGGATCGACCGCTTTGGGTATGGCGATCACCCCGTCCTGACGCAGCACCCAGGCCAGGCTGATCTGTGCGGGCGTGGCGTCGTGGCGTTCGGCGACTTCAATCATCGCCGGGTTCATAAGCAAGTTACCCGCCTGACCAATCGGGCAGTAGGCCATGAGCGGCATGTCGACGTTCTGCATCCATGGCAGCAGGTCATATTCCACGCCGCGCTCCTCAGGGTTGTAGAGCACCTGATTGGTGGCGCAGTGCGTGTTGTTCAGCTCCAGCATGTCCGACACATCGAAGTTCGACACTCCCCAACGGCCGATCTTGCCCGCTTCACGCAAGCGCTCGAAAGCTTCGACGGTTTCCTCAAGCGGGTAGGAGCCTGGCCAGTGCAGCAGATAAAGGTCGATGTAGTCGGTTTTCATCCGTTGCAGACTGCGTTCACAAGCAGCGGGAATGCCCTTGCGGCTGGCGTTGTGCGGGTACACCTTGCTCACCAGCATGACCTGATCGCGCTTGCCGGCGATGGCCTGCCCCACCACTTCCTCGGCGCCACCTTCGCCATACATCTCGGCGGTGTCGATCAGCGTCAGCCCCAGCTCGATGCCCAGTTGCAGCGCCGAAACCTCCTCCTGTCGCTGATGGCGATCTTCCCCCATGCGCCAGGTGCCCTGACCGATGACGGGGACGGTTTTGTCTGCCAGTTGGAGCGTACGCATGGGGAGCCTCCTGCCGAGTTGGGTATAGAGAGATCAGGCAGTGTAGGCGGGCAGGGGTTCAATTTCATGGATCAATGCCAGGAACAATGCATATGCAGCACCGGTGGGAGGGATCGGAGGTCACGACGGTCGCGATTGCGGTGCGTCAGATGGACCGCTTCGCGACCCTCGTGCCTCGGACCCCTCCCACAGGACTCCCTGCAGGTTCGGGATTACTTCCTGGCCTGTTCAGGCGCAGTCGCAGTCGCAGGCGCCCGGCTGTTCTCCCAACCCCCACCCAGCGCCAGGAACAAATCGATCTGCCCCATCGCCACCTGCGTGTTCGCCGCCGCCAGTTGCGCGGTCACGTCGGTGTAGGTGCGGGTCGCCTGCAAATCCGCGAGGAACGATTCACGCCCGGCCATGAAGAAGCGGTGGGTCTGGTCTGCCGCCTGTTTCGCAGATTGCTCGGCGTCGGCCAGTGCATCGCGACGTTCCAGCAGGGCGGTGTATTGCGAAAGGCCGGTCTGGGCTTCACGAATGGCATTGAGCACCACGCCATCGAAGTGCGCCAATGCTGCCTGATTAGAAGCCTCGGCTACGTGAATGCGGGCGCGGGCGCCGTTGGACGGGATGGTCCAGTTGATCACGCCGCCGAAACCCCAGCGGTTGGTCGACGACTCGCCGAGCTCGTCAAGGATACCGACGCTGCCCACTGTCGCGCCGATGCTGATGTCCGGATACAACTCGCCGGTGGCAACGCCGATGGCCGCGCTGGAGACCGCCAGACGACGCTCCGCCTGACGCACATCAGGCCGACGCTTGAGGAGCGCGGCGCCATCGCCCACCGGCATCACCTGAGCGATGTGCGGCAGCTCGGCGCAGTCGGCGACGCCTTGCGGTAGTTGATTCAACGGCTTGGCCAGCAGCATCGACAAGCGATACAGCCCGGCCCTTTGCGCGGCTTCGTAGCGTGGCAACTCGGCGCGCAGGGATTTGAACTGGGTCTGCGAGCGGGTGACCTGGGTTTCGTCGCCGCGACCGGCATCACGCAGGCGTTGAGTCAGGTTCACGCTTTGCTTTTGCAGATCCAGCGAATGCAGGGCGATCTCGTGCTCTTCGTTGGCCGCGCAGATCTGCGTGTACGAGCGCACCACGTCAGCCACCAGCGTAATGCGTGCGGTGTCTACTGCCGCCTGGGCCGCATCGGCATTGGCCTCAGACGCTTCGATGCCGCGCTGCAACACGCCAAACAGGTCGAACTGATAGGACGTGGTCAGGCCGACATCACCGACGTTGGCCACCGGGACTTTTTCCGGGAGCAGAAACGCTTGTCCCGATTCCTGCAGACGCTGGGCGCCGGCCTTGGCCGTGTTGGTGAAACCCCCTGCGGCATCGGCCTCGTTCACCTGATAGCGCGCCCGCTGCAGGTTGGCGGCGGCCACCCGCAGATCGGTGCTGGAGGTCAGCGCCTGAGCCACCAACTGGTCGAGCGTCGGATCGTTGTACAGGCGCCACCAGTCAGCCGGTACGGGCGCCGAGACCACATTGGCCGAACTGCCCGCCAGTTCGCCCTGCAAATCCGGGCGATTGGCTGCTGCGTCGTTCGGCAGTTTGTAATCCGGCCCGACCACGGTGCAGGCCGAGAGCAACATGCCCAAACCAACGGTTAAAAGGCGCGCGCCGGGTTTCATTGAGCGACTCCTTTCTGAGTGGCCTTGTCGTTCTTTCGCGCAGTGGCGTCGTCGATGATCGACACCGTAGCGGTACGGCCGGCGATCATGCGGAAGTCTTCCGGCACTTCGTCAAAGGCGATGCGCACCGGAATCCGCTGGGCCAGACGTACCCAACTGAACGCCGGGTTGACGTTGGGCAGCAGGTTGGAGCCGCTGCTGCGGTCGCGGTCTTCGATACCGGCGACGATGCTCACCACATGGCCGCGCAGACGGGCGTTGTCGCCGATCACGCGGATGTCCACTTTCGAGCCGATGTGAATGCCATCGAGCTTGGTTTCTTCGAAGTAGCCGTCGATGTGGTACGAGGCGCTGTCGACCACCGACAACACCGGACGCCCGGCGCTGACGAACTCACGGTCTCGCGGTGCACGGTCGTTGAGGTAGCCGTCGACCGGGCTGCGGATCACCGAGCGGTCCAGGTTCAACTGCGCGGCGTCCACCGCGACCTGCGATTCGTTCAACGCCGCCAGGGCTCGGGCTTCCTTGGACTGGCTTTCTTCCAGTTGCTCGCGGGCAACCAGATTGCCCAGCCCACGGTTACGCTTGTTCTCGCGCTGGGCCTGTTCCCAGGTTTCCTTGCGCTCGGCCAGCATCGCTTGCGCCTGACGCAGCGCCAGACGGAAACGGTCCTGGTCGATGGTGAACAGCACCTGGCCTTTGCTGATCGCCTGGTTGTCGGTGACCGAGACCTTCTCGATCAGGCCGGATACGTCCGGGGCGATCTGGATCACGTCGGCGCGGATGTGGCCGTCGCGGGTCCAGGGGGCGTACATGTAATACATCACCATGCGCCAGACGACGATCGCGGCGAGGATGACAACCAGCAGTGTCAGGACCACACGGCCCAGCGTCAGTAGAGGTTTTTTCATTTCATCAGGTATCGACTAAGGGTATCCACGACGCCGAGCAGCAGAGCGTATAGACCGACGTTGAACAAAGCCCGGTGCCAGACCAGGCGGTAGAAGTGGACACGCGACAGCACGGCGTGAACCACCAGAAAAATCACATAAGCGATGCCCATCAGCACCAGAAACGTAGGCAGGAAAATCCCGCTGACATCCAGATCACCGATCACAGTGGGGCTCCATCAATGCCATACGGCGGTTGTTCTTCCTGCTCGGCCTGCACGTCGACGATTTCCACGCCCGGCAGCAGTGCCAGACGCAGGCCGCTCAGGGCATGCAGCAGGTGCAGACGGGATTCGTCATCGCCCATCCAGTCGAAAGTCAGCGAGCGACGGGCGCGGTCCATGGTCATCAACAGGCCTTTGGGCGCGGGCAGACGTTCGCGTGCCTTGAGACAGGCCCGGAAATAGCTGCCGACTTCGGTCGCGACCTGACGCAGCAACTGACGGGGAACCGCCTGGACTCTAGGCATGTAAGCCAGTAGATCAAGCATGTTCAGCGCTACGCGCACCTCACGCAGGGCGATGTTGGTGTCCTGAGCGGTGATCGCCAGGCGCGGCAAGTGCTGCATCAGACGGTCGAGCATGCGTACGCCCATCTGCCGGTGTTCGGCCAGGGTCGCTTCTTCGCTGAGGGTCACGATGTCGCGCCAGCTTGAGCGGGTGAGGCGCCTGGATGCGGTTTCGGTGCCGAATGGCCGCACGATCAGCGTCCAGACAAAAGCAAATGCCAGCCCGGCAGGGCCTGCCAGGTTGGAGTTGACGAAGTTCAGGAAGTCCGCGTCGTAGGCGCTCTGAATGCTGATGAACGACGAGGTGTTGACGATGGTCAGCAAGGTGCCGAGGTAGAACTTCGGCTGCACGGTGAGTGTGCCGACGCAGATGAACGGCACGGCGAAGGCCAGCACCAGCATCGGGAAGTCGTGCAGGTTCGGCAGCACCACGAACAGATAGAGGCTGGCGAAGATCACCGACATCATCGTCCAGAAGAAGAACCGGTAGATCTGCGGCGCCGGGTCATCCATCGCCGCGAAGAAGCTGCACGACACCGCCGCCAGCGCCACGGCACTGGCGCCGTCCTGCCACCCCAGCAGAATCCACAGCACCGAGGCGACGATGATTGCGCTGACCGAAGTCGCCACCGAATACAGCATCATGCCCTTGTCGAGGAACGGCGACAGACGCCCCAGGCGCCAGTGCCGATAGACCGCCTTCCATGGTCGGTGATCGTCGGTTTCGATGGCGCATTGCAGGCTACGGCAGTCCTGCCACAAGTCGATCCACTCGCGCAGGCGATACAGCGCGTTGGACAGCAGCAGTTGGCGACGATCATCCAGTTGCGCCGGAGTCGGTTGCAGGCGGTCGAGTTCGTCGTGCAACGCTTGCCAGTATTTAACCGGCGCGCCCTGGGCGGTCTTTTCCACCCAGTCGCGGCATTCGATGATCAGCGGCGCAAGATCGGCCACCAGTTCCGGCGTGCGGCGTTCCAGGGCCCAGAGCGCATCGTCGAGGGCGTCGATCACCGGCAGCAGATGAATCATGCGGCCGCGCAGTTCCTTGGCATTGCGTACGGTCTGGCGATGGGCGCCTTCGTGGGGCAGTTGGCCGATCATCAACTCCAGGCTGTTGAAGTTGCCGACCATGGCCGTGCGCAGGGCACCGACCTGTTCAGGTGTGGCGCTGCGGGAGAGGAACAGGTCGCTGTAGGTCGAGGCGTCCTTGAACCACTTGCCCATGGAGTCCACCACCACCGGCGCCAGACGCCGCGGCCAGAACATTGCGCCGACCACTGCCGCGCAGGCGATACCCAGAAAGATTTCTTCAGTGCGCGATACCGCGATGTCGAACACCGCTTGCGGGTTGTCGACTACCGGAAAGGAAATCAGCGGCATGGTGTAGCCCGCCAGCATCAGCGCGTAACTGTTGGCGGTGCGCAGGTGCAGGGACAGGAACAGCAGGGTGCCGGTCCACAGCGCCACGACCACTGCCAGCAGAAACGGCGTCTGCACGAACATCGGCACCAGCAGCACCGATGCAGTGGCGCCAAGCAAGGTCCCCGCCGCGCGGTACAGCGCCTTGGAGCTGGTCGGCGCGACGAAGGGGCTGGAGACGATGTACACGGTCGCCATCGCCCAATAAGGGCGCGGCAGCTCGAAAATCAGCGCAAGGTAAAGCGCCAGCATCGACGCGGCAAAGGTGCGGATGCCGTAGAACCAGTCACGGGACGGCGGAACACCGTCGAAGAAACCTTTAAACATTCCGTTCAAGATGACAGCTCCGGCCCCACAGGGCTGGCATTGGCGAAAGCTTTGAACACCCGCAGCGTGGCTTCCAGATCAGCTGCGTCGATGTTGCTGAACACATCACGGCGCAGGCGGATCAGCTCTTCTTCTATCGAGTTGGCCAAAGCGCGTCCTTCATCGGTCAGGCTCAGGGCCTTGGCGCGGCGGTCGGTCGGGTCTTCAGTGCGCTGCACCAGATCAGCCTTGCCCAGTTGATCGAGCAGGCGCACCAGCGAAGGGCTTTCCAGCCCGCAGGCCTGAGCCACGGTGACCTGGCGCACGCCTTCCCCCAGTCGCGCGATCATCAACAGGGGACCCGCGCAGGCCTCGGACACGCCGTAGTTCATCAATGTGGTTTGACACACGCGGCGCCATTGGCGAGACGCCGCGACGACGCCGCCTGTGATGTGCATTTGCAGTGAGTCTAGAGTCATGAGGGTGCCACTGGGTTGATTCGACGAAAAAGGTTTGGTTAGGCAGTGAATGATTAGTCTCAGTATTATTAGGTTGCTAACTATTAATATCAAGTTACAAAGTTGAACGTCAAATGAAAAATGGATAAATGGTGGGTGGGGAGAGGAAAGGCTTGTGACCACCATCTATCTCTGTCGGATCTGGCTCTGTGGGTCTGAAACAGATACCGCCTGTCGGAATTTCGGCTGATTTATGAACTTAATGACGGATTTCTTTTCGCGCATCTCCAAAAAAATGGCGTCAATGTTTCAGGGAGGCATGCCCGGATTCCGCCGAGCTGATCAAAAAACGCACAATTAGACGAGCGTGATTAGTGATATCGCGATGGTGGCTATCGCCATTTCCCGGGTGGTTTCGGCGGTTTCTTGACTGTCTGGCCGAGTTAAAGATCAACCGATTCAGCCGATAGCAAAGGCGACAGGAACAGGGGCACAAGCCCCGTTCCAGACACATCCCTTTGCTGGTGCGCATGCGCACCCAAGAGTCGCAACATGATCGATCTCGCCACCTGGAATCTCTCCGTACCGGTCGGTACTCCTGCCGTCACTGTGGACACACCCAAACTGGTCGGCGGTTACCAGGATGGGTACTTTCGCTCCGGGGACACCTTGTTCTTTTGGGCGCCAGTAACCGGCTCAAGGACGGACAACGCCATTTACCCGCGCACCGAACTGCGTGAGACCTACGCGAACGGCGCCGTGCATAACTGGACCTACACCCAGGCGGACAATTTCCTGCGTGCAGCGCTGACCGTTGACCAGGTGCCATCGTCCGGCAAGATCGTCATTGGCCAGATCCACTGCTACGGCAGCACCGAGCCGCTGATCAAGCTCGAATACCAGTTCAAGGAAAAAACCCAGACCGGCAACATCGTCGCCAAGTTTCGCCTGACGCCTACGTCCGAGCCGGAAGTCATTCAGATCGCCACCGGCGTGCTTCTCAAAGAGCGCTTCACCTACACCATCCACCTGACGCCCACCGGCAACCTGACGGTGAACGCCCACGATATGCAGTGGAGCACCAGGCTCGACGCGACCTGGAATGGCAAACAGCTGTATTTCAAGGCGGGCGTGTACACCCAGGACAACACCGGGTATGCGACCGAAGGTGGAGCAGCGACGTTCTACAAATTGCAGATCGCCCACGATCCGAAGGCTTGATGCCAATCTCTGCTGCGGGTTGATACCTGTAGGAGCGCGCTTGAACTCGATCAGGGTGTGTCAGGCTCACCCTTGTTGACTGGGAAAACGCAATCGCGGGCAAGCGCGCTCCTACAAGGTTTTCGACCTTGCAGCAGGAAACACCAACGCAAAACAGATCTTGCCCGGCGTTGGCTGATTCACCGCAATTTCACCTCCATGCAACTGCATGATCGCGGCGACGATCGCCAAGCCCAGGCCATTGGAGTCCGAGCTTTGATGGCGCGAGGCGTCGCCGCGGTAAAAGCGGTCGAACAGTTTGCCGAGGGCTGATTCGCTCAGGACCGGGCCCTGGTTTTCCACTTCAATGCGGCGCTGGCCTGCGCCGTCGACCACGCGGATTTCGATTCCGCTGCCTTCATCGGCGTAGCGGATCGCGTTGGCCACCAGATTGCTCAAGGCCCTGCGCAACAGCAGTGGATCGGCGTTGAGCTTCCCGTTACCCAAGCTGCGCAAGGTCATTTGCCGTTCCTCAGCCAGGCCTTCGAAATAGCCGGTCACCCGCTGCAGTTCATCTTCCAGGTCCAGCGTCTGGCGATTGAGCGCCGCCTGGGCGTCGTCGGCGCGGGCGAGGAACAGGATGCTTTCGACCATCCGCGAAATACGCTCCAGCTCTTCGAGGTTCGAGGCCAGCAAGGCCTGGTATTCATCGGCGCTGCGCGGTTGGCGCAATGCGACCTGACAATGGCCCATCAACGAACCCACGGGCGTGCGAATCTCGTGGGCGAGGTCGGCGGAGAACTGGGTCAGGCGCTGATAACCGTCGGCCAGACGGTCGAGCATTGCGTTGTAGGCGTCGCTCAGTTGCTGCAGTTCCACCGGCGTATCGCGGCTGTCCATGCGGCTGTCCAGCCGGGCCGGGGTGATGGCAGTGGCGTGGTCGGCCATTTTGCGCAGGGGGCGCAGACCTCGACGCAGCAACAGGTAACCCAATACGGCGGTCAGCACGAACGCCAGCGCCACTGCGAACAGAATGCGATCACGGAAATTGGCCAGCGTGGCCATTTCCTTGACCGCCAGATGGGCGGCGGTCAGGTGAACCACCTTGCCACCGGAAAGCGCTTCGACGGTGGCTGCGCGCATGGGCACGTCCCCGTTGACCATACCGCTGCGCAGGTCGTCCGAGCTGAGCGGGGCGTTGGCCTCGACCACCGGCATCTCGGGCAGCGGCGCATGCAGGGGATTGACCATGATCACCGGCGACTTGCCGGGCTCGGTAATGATGAAGATGTCGTCTTCGCTGTCGAGCATGTTCTCGAAGAGTTGAGGGCTGCTGCGCAAGGTGTCGAGGGTCAGGTCGTATTGCAGCAGTTTGCGAAAGTGATCGAGGCGCGCCAGCACCGCGTGGTCGCTGCGGGTCATCACCGAGGCCTTCATGGTCTCGTACAGGTACATGCCGGCGCTGGCCACGGCGAGCATGGCCACCACCGAAAACGCCAGGGTCGAGCGCAGGGTCAGGGAAGGCTGGCGTCGGGCTCGCATGGCCGCACCTCGCAGACATAACCGATGCCGCGCACGGTGTGAATGAGTTTGACCGGGTAGGGCAGGTCGACCTTGCTGCGCAGGCGTTTGATCGCGACGTCGACCACGTTGGTGTCGCTGTCGAAATTCATGTCCCAGACTTCCGAGGCGATCTGCGCGCGGGACAGCACGTCGCCTTCGCGGCGCAGGAACAGATGCAGCAGGGCGAATTCCTTGTTGGTCAGGGTGATCACTTGTTGCTGGCGAGTGACGCGGCGGCGCAGCAGGTCCAGTTCCAGGTCAGCCAGATGAAAGTGATCGGCCTCGCGCACCACGCCACGGCGCAGGATCGTGCGAATCCGCAGCAGCAGTTCGGTAAAGGAAAAGGGTTTGACCAGATAGTCGTCGGCGCCCAGTTCCAGGCCACGAATGCGGTCCTGAAGCTGGTCGCGAGCGGTGAGAAACAGCACCGGCACGTCCTGCTTGGCGCGCAGCACTTCGATGATCTGCCAGCCGTCGATGCCCGGCAGCATCACATCCAGCACCAGCAGGTCGTAACGGTGCTCCAGCGCCATGTGCAAGCCGTCTGCGCCGTGCTGGGTCCAGTCGACCTTGTAGCCGGACTCGCTGAGGCCCTTCTTCAGGTACTCGCCAGTCTTGGTGTCGTCTTCGATAAGCAGGATGTGCATCGTGGGTGAGGCCCGGGTCGAAACGTCGTCAAACGGCTGAATGCCGCGTCGTGTGCGGAGTGTAACCAACGAAAGGTTTTCGGTCGGTTACATTTTTGTCATCGGCGTCTGGGGCGTTCGGCGTCAGGGCGAATGACAAAAATGTCATCGCCCGGTCATTGTGCAGTGCCGGTTCGGGGTCGAGGATGGTCGTCATTCAACCCGCACCTCCAATCGACAAGGATCCTCACAATGAAGATGAAGACTGCACTGTCCACCACCTTTGGCCTGCTGATGCTCAGCGCCGCGGTCATGGCTTCGGCCGCTGACATGCCGGTGGTCAAGCCTCTGCGCGGCACCGTGGACAGCGTCGAAAACAACACCTTGAACTTCACCACCCGCTCCGGCGCTCATCAAAGCATCGGCCTGAGCGACAAGACCGGCGTGCGCCTGGTGTCGAAGACCGACATCGACTCGATCAAGTCCGATAGCTTCATCGGCTCGGCCGCGACACCCCAGGCTGACGGCACGCTGAAAGCGCTGGAAGTCACCGTGTTCGAAGCGAGCCTGAAAGGCAGCGGCGAAGGTCACTACGGCTGGCAGAACGCCGATGGCAGCACCGGAACCATGACCAATGGCACCGTGGGCAAGCTGACCAAGGCCAATGGCCGGACCCTGAGCGTCAGCTACAAGGGCGGCGAGAAGCAGCTGGTCGTGCCGCAAGACGTGCCGATTGCTTACGTCGAAGCCGGCAAGGTCGAGCAACTGGTCAAGGGCGCCAAGGTCGTGGTGTTTCCCGCTGAAGACGGCAAGACTGCGCGCGGTGTAGCGGTCGGCAAGGATGGCTTCCAGCCGCCTATGTAACGTCGCGTTGAATCAGATCCGTAGCGGTCCGGCTTGCCGGCGGTAGCGATTCGATTGACGCCGCCGCCGGCAAGCCGTACTGCTACAGGTGTTACCACCGCCGTGACGAGCCTTACACCATGAAAAAAACCAGAATTCATCCATGGCCCATCCGCCTGACACACTGGATCAACGCCTTCGGCATGGTCTGCATGTTCATGAGCGGTTGGGGCATCTATAACGCTTCGCCGTTGTTTCGCTTTTCCTTCCCCCGGGACTTCACCCTCGGCGGCTGGCTCGGCGGCGCGCTGGCCTGGCACTTCGCGGTGATGTGGCTGTTGGTGATCAACGGCCTGATCTACGTCCTGTACAGCCTGTTCAGCAAGCACTTCAAGCGCGACTTTCTGCCCGTTACCCCGGCGGCCGTCAAGCGCGATCTGGCTGACGCCCTGCGTTTTCGCCTCAAGCATGAGAAGGGCGTCTACAACGCTGTGCAGCGCCTGATGTACTGGCTGGTGCTGGCGGCTGGCGTGTTGATCGTGGTGTCGGGGCTGGCGATCTGGAAACCGATTCAACTGCAGGAACTCACCGCGCTTTTCGGCGGTTACGACTTCGCGCGCTTCGTGCATTTTGGCGCCATGGCGGCCATTGGCGCGTTCGTGGTGGTGCATCTGGCGCTGGTGCTGCTGGTGCCCAAAACCCTGTTGCCGATGATTACCGGCGGTGTGAAGCCGGTTGCCAGTGGAAAGGTCGAACATGATTGAACCAAAAAAACGCGCGATCCAGCGCATCAAGCTGGAACCGGCCCAACAGACTCAGCTGGAAAGCATCCAACGCCGGAATTTTCTAAGAGGCGGGTTGACGGTGGGCGCGATGGCGATGCTCACCGGCTGCAATCTGCAGGACGGCGATCAGGTGGACAAGGTGTTGTGGGCCATGTCGCGCTGGAACGATCGGGTTCAGGCCTGGCTGTTCAGCGGGCAGAAACTGGCGCCGACCTTTCGCAAGGAGCAGATCCGCAATCCGTTTCCGTTCAATGCGTTTTACGCCGAGGACGATATTCCGGATCTGGATGTGGCGGACTGGAAGCTCGGTGTGGGTGGTCTGGTTCGCGACAAGGCGCCCTGGACACTGGAGGGTCTGCGCAAACTGCCGCAGCGCAGCGATATCACGCGCCTGATCTGTGTCGAAGGCTGGAGCGCGATTGGCCAGTGGGGCGGCGTGCCGCTGCGCACGTTTCTGGAGCATGTGGGCGCGGATACCACGGCAAAGTTTGTGGGCTTCAAATGCGCGGATCGGTACTACTCAAGCCTCGACATGCCGACTGCGTTGCATCCGCAGACCTTGCTGGCCCTGGATTTCGGCGAGGTGGCCTTGCCGCCGGAGTATGGTTATCCATTGCGCGTGAGGGTGCCGACGAAGTTGGGGTTCAAGAATCCCAAGCACATCGTCGAGATCTTCGTGACCAATGATTATCCGGGGGGGTACTGGGAGGATCAGGGGTATAACTGGTTCAGCGGGATTTGACCTTGTGGGGCGCTTGGGTTGGGGCTGGGTTTTGGGTGTATATCCGTTATTCGCAATGGCGGCGCCGGGCTTTTTCTGCCTGACGGCAGAGCATTTCGCCTCCGGCGAAACTGGTTAGGCATTACCCAAATCAGACCCCAAGCCAACGCCACCCATTTATTCCGCAAAATCCGCCTCATGCCTGGCCAGAATCCGCTTCACACTCTCCAGGTGCAACCGCGCGCTTTCAGCATCTTCCTCGCTCATCTGCCGAGCCGTACGCACAAGAATCTCCGGATCGATGACCTTCAACGGCCGCCCGGTACTCATTGCCTTGAGCTGCACTTCTGCCGCGCGTTCCAGGTAGTACACGTCATCCCAGGCCTGCGCGATGCTCGGCGCCGTGACCATCACGCCATGGTTCTTTAGAAACACGATATCGGCCTGCCCCATGGACGCGGCAATGCGATCCCCCTCCTGATTGTCCAGCGCCAGGCCGTTGTAATGCTCGTCGACCGCCACCCGACCGTAGAACTTCAACGCCGTCTGCCCAGCCCAGGCGAGCGGCTCGCCCTCGATCATCGCCAGCGCCGTGGCGTTCGGCATGTGGGTATGAAATGCAGCTGCCGCGCCAGGCTTTTGCAGATGCAGACGCGCATGGATATAAAAGGCAGTGGCCTCCGGCTTGCCATCGCCCATCACCACGTTGCCGTCGAAGTCACAGATCAACAGGCTCGACGCCGTGATCTCCTCGAACGACAGCCCGTATGGGTTGACCAGAAACAACTCCGGATGCCCCGGTACCAACGCTGAAAAGTGATTGCAGATGCCCTCGCTCAGCCCCAGCCGCGCGGCCATGCGCAGGCTCGCGGCCAGATCGATGCGAGCCGCCCGCACTTGAGGGTTATCGAGATCGTGATACTGCCTGTCGCCTCGCACGACATTGCGCAGATCATGCGCCATAAGACTCTCCTTATTCGTTCGCCCAGCCCTTGCTGCGAATGTAGTCCGGGACTCTGGACAAGTCCGGCAGGGTCGCGTCAGGAGTGTAGTCCGGCAGCGGCTTGCGTTTGGTCCCGCGGTCGATCCACACGCAACGAAAGCCCATTTCCTTGGCCGCTTCCAGATCCAGATGCGGGCTGGCGCAGATGTGCAGTACGTCTTCGACGCCCACGCCCAGTTGCTCGTGCGCATGCAGGAACAGCCGATGGTCGGGCTTGTAAGCCTGGGCCTGCTGCGCGGTGATCACTCGGTCGATGTAGCCACCGAGCTGGACGACGTTGCCAGCGATGATGTCGTCGTCAGTGTTGGAGACGATGCACAGCATGAAGCCTTGCTCCTTGAGCCATTTCAGCGTGCCGTGCACTTCGGGGAAAGGCGGCATCTGACCGATGCGGCCGATCAGCAGGTCGGCGTCTTCGGGCTCGAAAGGCATGCCCAGTTCTCCCAGTGTCAGCGACATCGACAAGCGTGAGATATCGGCGAATGAGCGATGGGGCGGCGTCTGCTCCAGGCGATGTTCATGGCGATCGTAAACCTCGATGAAGCGGTCGACGTCCGGCGCGGTGTTGCCTTTACGGGCGAGCAGCTCGCGCACGCAGTCCAGCAGGCCTTCATCCCACTGAATCAGCGTGCCGTAGCAGTCAAAGGTCAGCCAGCGCGGACGTGGCAGGGAAGGGTTCATGGATCGCTCCTTTTTTGTGAGGGTGTCGAGTCACTCTAGGAGCCGTGGCGATAATCGTAAAATTAAATTAAAGTCGTAAATTAATTCGATAAACAAATTTACGGTGGCGTCATGTTTGACCTGGAACTGCTGCGCACCTTCGTGTCGGTGGTTGATGCCGGTGGTTTCACCAAGGCGGGAGAGCGGGTCAATCGCACTCAGTCGACGGTCAGCCAGCAGATTCGCAAGCTTGAAGAGCAACTGGGCCGGCCGTTGTTGTTGCGCCAGCGCGCCAGCAAACACATCGAGCTGACCGAGGACGGTGAGCGCCTGATCGGCTATGCCCGGCGTCTGGTGGCGTTGTCACTGGAAGCTCACAGCGTGCTGTGTCGCGGTGATGAAACCGGTGTCGTGAAACTCGGCGTGCCGGAAGACTTCGATGTGCAGCGTTTGATGGGTCTGTTGTCCGGCTTCGCGCAGAAATACCCACGCATCCGTCTGGATACGGTCAACGGGCTAAGTGTCGATCTGCACGAACGGCTTGAGCGCAAGGAAATCGACCTGGCGCTGCTCAAGCGTGATCGGTTGGCAAAACAGGAGCCTGCGTTGGCCAGTTGGCCGGAGCAGGTGAATTGGGTCGCCGGGAGCAAGCTGCGTAGCATTGAGGATCCTGTGCCCCTGGTGGTCTATCCCCAGGGCTGTATTTACCGCAATCGCATCGTTCATGCACTGGAGTCGTCCGGTCGAAGCTGGCGCGTTGCGTTCGCCAGTCAAAGTCTGGTGGGCATTCAGGCGGCGGTGTCGGCAGGGTTGGGGATCAGTCTTCTACCGGCATCGGCCATGCTGGCGGATCACCGATTACTGAGCGTGGAGGAAGGGTTTGCACCGGTCCCTGCCAGCGAACTGGCGTTGATCTCAGGGAGCCGTTTATTGACCGATGTACAGCGCACGTTGGTGGAGTACATGAAAGGCGAGATGACCGGAAATTGATCTAAAGATGCCAGGCATAAAAAATCCGCGCAGACCCGAAACGAACTCAGGGCGCTGCGCGGATCGTCTACGACTCGGTCAATGCATGAACAGTGCGATCAGGATAATCACCGGGATTGGCACACCCAGGAACCACAGCAGTAATGAGCGCATGATATTTCTCCTTGATACTCAGCGGATGTTGGAAGTGGTGGTGTAGGCACGGGTTTCGACGTAGGTCACCGCGTCACGACGACGGCCACCCCAGATCGCTGCAAGGCTGGCGACGAAGGCACCGCAGAGCAGGGCGACGAAAGTCCACAAGGCGCTCATGGCCGCAACCTTGGCGGCGGTTTCAGCAGCCTGTTGCGCTTTCAGCTTGGCGTCTGCAACCGCTTGCTTGGCCTGGCCGTAAACTTGATCGACACGCGCCTGTGCGTCGGCCTGGCTGAGGTTGGTCCGTTGCGCTACCAGTTGGGCCAGATAATTGCGATCTTCAGTTGCCAGGTTGCCGTCGTTGGCCAGGGTCTTGGTAAAGATGCGCACCACTACACCGCGAGCGGCGTCGTCGCTGACAGCGGCAGGGCGATCGTCGCGGAACAGCGTGTCAACGAAGTAGCCATATTGATCGCTGCTGGTGTTGCCTGCGGCGCTGCCAGCTGCAACGGCTGCAGTACCGGCTACTCCGGCCACCGCACTTGCCCCGGCCTTGACGCCACTGCCGACGATGCCGCTGACCGAACCAACGATCAGGACTGCCGCAACCAAAGTGGCGACTGCCCAGGACAGGAAGCCGTGAGCGGTATCGCGGAAGTACACTTCATCACCGTGCATGTTCGACCACTTCACCCGTAGCCGACCGGCCAGATAACCGCCCAGACCAGAGGCGATGATTTGCGTCAGAGCCAGCCAGACTACGGTTGAAATGCCAATTGTTTTCGCGCTTGCGCCTTCGCTGGCCCACGGCGACATCGCCGAAAAGCCCAGCCCGGAGCCCAGCAGAACGAGAATCAGGGATAACGCAGCGGCGCCCGCGGCACCGGCAAAGATCGCACCCCAGGACACACCCGAGGTATTGGCAGACTCTTCTACAGCGGCAGGATAAGAATCAGGGGTGACGTTCATTGTTGTGCTGCTCCGTGCGAGTAGTTTTATGACTTCGCAGGAAAGATTGCAGCGCCCGTGCCATTTTTGTTTGTGAATAAATGTCTTTGGTTATCAACTGGTTATGAATTTTCTGAAATGACCGGTTCATGCATTTTGCATGAAAGCCTCGCACACCACGGGCGTTCTGCCCGGTCCGTGGAAGTTCAATCTGGTCAGTGGCTTGCAACGGGTTTTTCGTGTGCCCACGCAACCGTTGGAAACATCTGGGGACTATTTTTCCAGATTCGTTGTCTGATGCGGTCTGCAGTGCAACCGGTGACAGCCGCACGCACATATAAATGTGCGTTTACCCTGCTGCAGTAATGTCTTGGTGCCAGTGTATAGCCTATAGTTTGCGCTCGGCTCCCGTTTCTTCGAGAGGTAATAGTCATGTTTCTACATCGTCCCCTGGAAGAAAAAGACATCCCGGCCGTGTGCGATATGCCACAGAGCGTCGACGAGCTTTTTTACATGTTCCCCAAGGCGGTTTTCCCGCTGACCCCCCAGCAGCTGAGAGATGCGATCGAGCAGCGCTCGGATAACACCGTGATCGAACTGGATGGGAATGTGGTGGGGTTCGCCAATTTCTCACGCTATGACTTTCGCGGGCGTTGCTCGATGGGCAATGTGATCATCGCCCCTAACGCCCGCTCCAAAGGGGTCGGTCGCTACATGATCGGCTGTATGATGGAGCTGGCATTCGGCAAGCACGAGGCCAAGGAGCTGACCGCATCGTGCTTCAATCACAACGTGCCTGGGCTCCTGTTCTATCCGAAGCTGGGTTTCAAGCCCTTCGCGATCGAGGAGCGCCTGGACAAGAAAGGCAATCGGGTGGCGTTGATCCATCTGCGTTTGCCCCACGGCTGAGACCCGTCACGTCATTCGTCGGCCAGCTTTACAGTTGCCGACGAATGGCTGCCCTCAGAAGAAGCCCGCGCACGACTTTCCGACGCTGCCGATCGCTGGCTTTCGTAATAAACGCCTTGTTTTTTCCGCGGGTTGACGCTGATGAAACGTTTTTTCAGGGCCACTGTTTATTATTTCCCCGCCTCAGAGCACGGCCACTCCCCAAGTTGCTTCAATTTGGGGCGAGGCGTATAACTTAGAGCATTCGCCAATGGCCACGAGGTTTATGTGACGAATCGGGATGAGCTGTTTGTTATAAGGAAGCGGCTAATGACACGTTAGGCGAGCGACTGTGCAAGTGGTGACAGGGACCGCCTCTGGAGGTATTACCCAATGATTGCATGCACACTTTCCAATCTTGAATTGCGCAGTATTATCGAAAGTGCATTTCTGCCCATGCGCTGCAACTGCATGGTCATTGACGACACCATGACGGTGGAAGTCATCGACCCTCTCACCGAGCGTGTGGAGCTTCTGGCAAGCGGTATAGCGCTGGATCGCCTGGACACCAGTCGCGCACTCTGTGAACTGATCTCGGAGTTGCGCGCCGACCTGCATAACACTCAACTCATGCATCGGCACGCGCTGGCCAGTTAAGTCGCACGTACCGCATTGTATGGAGTAAACGCCCATGGTGCACTTTGCGTCATGGGCGTTTTAATTAACGGTAGTTATAACTTCTTCTCCACGGCGGGTATTGCTACAACGGCAGCTTCCACTCTGCCTTATTTGGATGGTCGGCTCTGTCACGCGTTGCGTAGTACCGTGCTCCCTAATGGATGAACGTGACTTACGGGTTATTTGTTGAGCGAATTGTGTCTGGTCAGACACACCTGGCAATCAGCCGAGCGTACTGAAGGTCGAGCCGCAGATTGCTATGGTAAAGGACGCATGAACCTTTTATCTTTAGGCCGCATGGGCGGGCAACCGTCGACTTCGATTCAAGGGGAATGCATGGCTGACTCTCAGCCCGATGCCCATGGACTGCCAGAGGGTATCGATATCAAGCGGGTGCTCCGAAGACGCAAGGTGATGGTATGCCTCGGATTGCTGCTGGCAATTGTCGTGGTCTGCGTCACGGCGATTGTGTTGATGCTGCAACGCCTGGAAGCCAGGAACGCCAGTTTCCAACCGCCGATGACTGAGCTGGAGCGCCAACGTCTGCTGCCCCGGGATCCAGTCCTTCAAGCGGCGCCCATGATCGATGGCCTGCGCTACGGCAATCAGCTGGATCTCAAAGCGGGTGACATCACCACCCCGGAAGACTTACAGCACGTCGGTCACGTGCCACTCAGCGAGGCGGTGATGCTTCAGGGCAACGACCTGCGTGCCGACGCTCTCCAGACCGGCCAACGCCCGTAGCGCCTCCTCAGTGCACCCGACGACGGTGCTCATTCTCGAACAGCAACTTGAAATGCTCCTCACCTCCATCGTCGATTGCGTAATGCTCGCGAATCGGCCCTGCCTCGATGCGGCCATCCATCGCTATGCGAATGATGGCGGATTTAGACAGATAGTCCGGCACGTCTCCGATGATTGTAAGCTCTCGCAGCGTATGGCCGTCCTGTTCGACGGTTGCCAGCCTGACCCTGCAAGTCGCCTGCATGGGGATGGGACCGAAGAGTGTCTCTCGTGAGTAGTCGATTTCGGCAATGCTGGACCGACGATTTCTATCAGCATTCATGGCGACGACCTCCATATCAATTCAAAAGTGAGCGTAAGCCTGATAATGGAGCGGGATCTGCTTGAAATAGTTCTGTTTTTTTTACCGCAGGTGTGACCGTTCATCGGCCTTCAAGTCCAGGTGAGTTGTCCCTCGCTGGCGGCTCGGCATCGAGTGAAAAACTGGCGTCATTATTTTGAAGAGTCGGCGTATTTAGTTCAACTAAAGAGAAAGTTTCGCGTTTGAAAATTTATAACTTTAAGCGGCGACAAAATTCCGGCAAGTTGCAGTAACGGATGCGTGAGGAAACATCGCGTCTTAGTTTTCAATCGGCGGAAGTGTCCATTTTTGATTTTATAAATGCATGACGATCATTCGAAGCTACATAATCCCGGCGTCAATAAATAATCTCCTTTTAAAACAGTCAGTTACGTGCCTTGATTCATATCTTCTCGACTTTCTCGAAAATTTGACACTCACGGTCTTTTTTGAAATTATCACTCTACGTTTTTCCTCTTGTAATAGTTTGTAATAGATCGCGCGGTCCATCGACTCCACACCCGAAATGCTTGATCCAGGGCGCTTGGCGAAATGGCGGTAGCGTCCGCAAGCGGATGAACTCAGGGTGCAGAAGTTGGTAGGGCGCTATCTATCCCCTTCTCAGACACTCGTTACATGAGGGCCTTCCACCGTGTTGTCCGCGAATGTTGGCTCACCTCGCCGTTTGAACATATGGCGCTATTGCGTTCTCTCTTAGCCAGCGACCGACAGGCTCAGCTGTGCGGTAGCCATGCCTCATCGTTCTGCTGTTCGTTAGTTGTATCCAGTTCCACATAAATAAACAGAAGTCGCGTCAGGGCGGGCAGCTGGCTGTGCCTGTTATTCAGGGCCCGGAACTATTTTGGGCTGCGCTTAATGCATCGACAGTTTGGAGTCACGATTATGTATGGAGATCATCTGGAAACCGTTTGCGGTTGCGTAGTAGGGGGAGCCGGACCAGCAGGGATGGGGTTGCTTTTCAATGCCTTGAAGAGCGGTGCCATGCCTGAGCTGGCCAAGGAAGGCCTGATCATTGTCGATGCGAGCCCCACTCCCGGTACTGGGCGATTGGGTGAATACCGGATCACCGCCAACTCGGTGGGCGACGTCTTCCTTGATTGCCTGCGCGATCCCGCATTGCGCGACGTATTCGAGCCGCTTGAGCATTCACCGGCCTACTGGCGTATCCGCCGTCAGGCGCAAAGCGCTCCGCAGTTGGCGGATGTGGCTGAGCTCCTGGCCGAAGCCTCGACCTTGGTGCTGGACTTCATCGTCGAGCATTACGGGGTCAAGTTGTGGACCAGTACCACCATTACCGAAGTGGTACAGGAAGACGATGAATATCAGGTGTGGGTAGAGTCCGAAGGCCGAACCCGCCGTATTCGCTGCCGTGCTGTCGTCCTCAATCTGGGTGGCCGCCAAGACCCGCAACATCTGCTTAATAGCCTGGCCGATCAGGGCCTGGCCGTGTCGCCTGCTGCCAAGGTGCAAAGCGCGGATGCGCTGTTGCGCATGAACGGGGTACAGTTGCGCGATTACTTTGCAGCGACCCTGGCGCGCAATGGGCGGGTGAGTGTCGTGGGTGGCTCTCACAGCGCGTTCTCTGTGCTGGAGAACCTTGCCGATGCGCTGGAGTTTGCGGGGCTCAAAGAGGTGACATTGGTGCATCGGTCACCTATCAGGCTGTTTTACGAGACTGCTCAAGCGGCTGCCCAAGCGGGTTATGCGTTTGATCCGCTGAAAGACGTCTGCCCGGTTTCCGGTCGGGTCAATCGTTCCGGCGGTTTGCGCTACCGTGCGCTGGATGTAGGGCGCGAGGCTCTGGCGAACGGGCATATCGGCAAAACCGGCGTGCGGGTCAAGCTGCTGCAGACCCAGAACGGCCCGGAAGGTCACTTCGAGAGCGCGCGCCAAGCTTTGGCCGAGTCCGAGGTGGTAGTGCAATGCACCGGGTATCAGCCGTTGCTACCAGCCTTGAATTATGTCGGCGGTGGAGCGATCAGCCTGATGGAAGTCAAGGGCGGGCTGGATTCCGATCCGTCCGGGTGCCCGCTCGACAGCAATGGTCAGCGTCTTTATGGCCTGCATCTGTTTGGTCTGGGTGCGGGCCTGGGTGTCGATCCGCGCCTGGGCAGTGAGGCGTCTTTCGATGGTCGTATCTACGGCGTCTGGCAGTTCCATCATGATGCCAGCGGCGCAGTGATTGATTCTGTGCTGGCGCGTCTGCAGCAGCCGGTGATTCAGCCCATCAGCCTCGCTCGCCGACTGGTGGCCAATCGCGAAGAACAGCGTTTGCCATTCCTCTGGCCAGCCATGGCCAACGCGCAATCCTGACGATCACTGCATGACCTGTGTCCCGGACCGCCATCGAGCGGTCCGGGATTTTTTTTGTCTGGTTTTCCCGCAACGCGCAACTGCACCGTCTGGAAAAACAATATGTTGGTCATCATTCAGCTTTTGGATAGAGTCTGCGCATTCATCTATTCTGGGTTGTTCGGACCCCTCTGATTGACTCGACAAGGAACCGACAGAACATGCGTATTTTGATCGTGGGTGCGGGAGCGATAGGTGGCTATTTCGGCGGGCGGCTGCTTGAGGCCGGACGCGATGTCACATTTCTGGTCCGCCCCGGGCGGGCCGAGGAGCTTGATCGCGACGGCCTGGTCGTCCGTAGCCCCTTGGGCAATATTCTCTATCCGTCGCCGCCCCACGTCATGACGCCGATGCTGGACCAGACGTTCGATCTGATCCTGCTCAGTTGCAAGGCCTATGATCTGGATGGCGCCATGGACTCGTTCGCCGCCGCTGTCGGGCCCGACACGCTGATTCTTCCGCTGCTTAACGGCATGGCCCATCTGGACCGTCTGGCCGAGCGCTTTGAGCCAGAGCATGTGTTGGGTGGGCAATGCCTGATTTCACTGGATCGCGATGCATCCGGGGCGATTCTGCATCTTAATGACACCAACCAGTTGTCGTTCGGCGAACTGAGCGGAGCGCTTACCCCACGTATCCTGAAGGTGGCGGAAGCCTTGGCCGACGCGGGCTTTGACGCCAACCTGAGTCAGCAGATTGTTCAGGAGATGTGGGAAAAGTGGTGTTTCATCGCGACCGGGGCGGGCATTACCGGTTCGATGCGCGCCAGTATCGGTGATGTGATCTCCAGTAATGGCGAAGCGCTGGTGCTCAAGCTGCTGGCTGAATGCGCCAGTGTGGCCGAGCATGCGGGCTACGCAATCCGCAGCGACGTCCGTCAGCGGTTCCAGAACATGCTGACGACCAAAGGCTCAAAGATGACGGCGTCGATGCTGCGGGATATCGAGCGTGGCGCGCCGATCGAGGTCGAGCATGTGATCGGCGACATGATTGCCCGGCGTTCCAGTTCTGACAAACATGCCAAGGGCCTGACGGCGATTGACTTCGTGTATCTGCACCTCAAGGCCTATGAAGCGCGGCGGGTGAGGGAAGAGGGGTGATCAAGAGAAATTACGAATGATCCGTAGCCGTCCGTCTTGGTGGCGGTGACGCTTGAGGTATCGCCACCGCCGACCACTCGTGCTGCTACAGAACTTTCAAGCTGTGAATCACATCACTTGGCCTTTGCAAGCTCCATGATCATCCGCGTCAGCAAATAAATCCTCGGCGATACGCTGTCCACCTCGGCGTATTCCTCCGGCGTATGAATATTGCCGCCGACAATGCCGAAGCCGTCCAGCGTCGGCACGCCCACCCCCGCCGACAAACTGGCATCCGCCGCGCCGCCGCTGCCCTCGATGGTCAGCTTCTTGCCGATTTCGCCGTAGATGCCCTGGGCCATTGCCACCAGTTTGTCCGACTCCGGCGTCTGCGGCATCGGCGGCAGACCTCTGAGCAAATGAGTGGTGACTTCGGTTTCAGGAATCAGCTTGTCGGCTGAAACCCGCGCCAGATCCTTCTCGATCCGATCGAACTCTTCAGGGACTGCCGCGCGTACATCGGCCTTGGCGGTGGCCTGATCCGGAATCACGTTGACCCGGTCGCCTGCATTGAGCACGGTGAAGTTGATGGTGGTTTTCTTCTCTGCGTCCCCCAGTTTGCCCAATTGCAGGATCTGGTGCGCGACCTCCATCGCGGCATTACGCCCAAGCTCCGGTGCCACTCCGGCATGAGAGGCCTTGCCCTTGACCTCGACCACCGCTGTAGCGCTGCCTTTGCGCCAGACCACCAAGCCATCCGCCGGACGACCCGGCTCCAGGTTCAAGGTGACGTCGTGCTGTCTGGCGACCTTTTGGATCAGCTCGGTGGCGGCAGTCGAGCCGGTTTCCTCGCTGGCATCCAGCAGGAAGGTGATCTGTGCGTAGTCTTTGAAATTGAGGTTCTTCAGAATTTTCAGCGCGTAGAGTCCGGCAACGATCCCGCCCTTGTCATCCATCACCCCGGGCCCATAGGCGCGACCGTCCTTGATGTGGAATGGACGAGCGGCGGCCGAACCTTCCTTGAACACGGTGTCCATGTGTGCCATCAGCAGGATTTTCGCCTTGCCGGTGCCCTTGAGCGTCGCGACTACATGGCTGCTCTTGTCGGGCGCCGTGTTAGGGATGGTTTCGATGGTCGCACCGAGTTTCTTCAACTCCTCGACCGTAATGTCACGCACTTGAGTCAGGCCGGGCTCATAGCCTGAGCCCGAATCGATGTTGACCAATCGCTCCAGCAGCTTCAGCGCCTCGTCCTTATACTGGTCGGCGTCGGTCTGGACCTGTTTGTGCGGTTCGGCGAGGGCAGGGGCTGCCAGGCCCAAGGCGAGGCTCAGGGCCAGGGCGCTGGCGAGAGCGGAACGGGTAAACGATGCAGTCATGTGTCGATCCTTGATGTTGTTTGAATATGTGTCGGATCAACCGTAGCGCGTTGAACAGGTTTGTGCATGTCGAAATGCGACGCGGAGTGTGATCGTCAGTGCGTCGAACTAAATGCAGAAACGCCGAACCTTTGCGGTGAGCTACCCTCAATAATTCAACATCAGTTGTCAGAGGAGAAGCGCACCATGCCGGTCAAGCACGATTTGTATGCGGATTTGAGTATCACCAAGGATGAGTTGATCAAGCTGCGCGGTAAGGATGCCAAGCTCAACCATCTGGTCGATCAGTACGATGCGATCGACGCCGACATCGTCAAGGCGGAAGCCGGATCGGCAGGCGATGTATCAGATGATCAGTTGAAAAAACTCAAGGAGAAGCGGCTGTTGGCCAAAGACAAGATCGTCCAGCAAGTGACCTCTACAGGCTGATGTATCTTTTATCAACGAACGCTGAAGCGGCTGGTTTTCCACGGAAGAACAGCCGTTTTTTTTTGTGCCCGTCGTTTAGGCAAAAAGTGTATTAACGTGTGGGACGTAATCGTCGAGCCGCGGAATAGAGCGGTTGAGGAATTGGAAACGCACAAGTAACGTCCAGCCTGCTTACTTGGTCAGCAACCTATTCAATAAACGAACGTTAATGGATCCAAAAGTTCAGACGAAAAAAACGGCGCCTGGGCGAACGCCGTTTGATTTTAGCTGCCGTCGGGTAACGGCAGACTAGCGACTAAGAGGATGAACCGGGGGCTTCATTGGGGCTCTTGGTTCGGTGCGATCTCGGCTTGAATACGTTTGTAGATTTCTTCGCGGTGTACTGAAACATTTTTCGGAGCGTTGATGCCGAGTCTCACTTGAAGACCCTGTACGCCCAGAATGGTGACGGTGATTTCGTCACCGATGTTTATGCTTTCGCCGACTTTGCGGGTGAGTATCAACATAATCTTTTCCTTGATGGCCTCTTGAAGCGCCTCTACCAGGAGGCTGGCGTTAGCCTTTGGGTGATGGTGTTGCCGAGTGCATCCAAATGCGTCTGTCAGTATGACGCCCTTGGCACGCTTTTAATTCCCCAGGTTCATCTTCTTGTCATTGGTTTGGGTTCTCCTGAGGCCAAACGGCATGCGAATGTTGCCTGCTTTTGGCAGCAAATCCCCGTAGCGATTGGCTATAACCCTGATAGCCGAGTCCGGGGCGGCGCCTATTGCACACTCCTTTCGCATTTATTGCAAAGAACTCGTGCCAAGCGGCGATGAAATTTTCATTAGATTGCCATGTACGTGATCTCCTAGAGGAGTGTAGGAGAGTTCCGAATTGCGCGAGGGCAAAGTGACATAAGTTTAAGCGAATCAGCGACAAGCTGTCGGATTGCGTGTATCGGCGCAGTGGTCGGAGGGATTTTAGCGGGGCAGAAACGACATGCCCACCTCAAGGGTGGGCATGGGTGCAGCAGTCAGGGAATCAGACCACCAGCGACAACAGCATGATCAGGATGATACCGACCACGGACAGGATGGTTTCCATCACGGTCCAGGTCTTCAGGGTCTCAGTCACGGTCATGTTGAAGTATTGCTTCACCAGCCAGAAGCCAGCGTCGTTGACGTGGGACAGGATCAACGAACCCGCGCCAGTCGCCAGGACCAGCAACTCACGGTTTACGCCCGGCACCATCGCCACGACCGGCGCGACGATACCGGCACCGGTGATGGTTGCCACGGTTGCCGAACCGGTTGCCACACGGATGACCGCAGCCACCAGCCACGCCAGCAGGATCGGTGAGATCTGCGCCTGTACGGCCATGTGACCGATCAGGTTGCCGACGCCGCTGTCTACCAGCATCTGCTTGAAGCCACCGCCCGCACCGACGATCAGCACGATAGCAGCCACTGGCGCCAGGCTCTGGTCCAGCAGCTTGATGATCTGGTCGCGGCTGAAGCCACGAGCCGAGCCGAAGGTGTAGAACGCCAGTAGCAGGGCGAACAGCAGGGCAGCGATCGGGTGACCGATGAAGTCCATCCAGATGCGGAAGATATGGCCGGTCGGCAGCGCGACGTCGGCGAAGGTCTTCAGCAGCATCAGGAACACCGGCAGCAGAATCGTGATCAGGGTGATCGCGAAGCTTGGCAGGTTTTCGTTGGTCGACTCTTTGGCAATCTGGTCCATCAGCTCTTTGGAAGGATTGCCCGGAATGTACTTGGCGATCCATTTGCCGTAGATCGGACCGGCAATAATCGCAGTAGGAAATGCGACGATCAGACCGTAGAAAATGGTCTTGCCGATGTCAGCATTGAAGATGCCGATAGCCAGCAACGGGCCCGGGTGCGGCGGCACCAGACCGTGAACGGCGGACAGACCGGCGAGCAGCGGGATACCAATCTTGACGATGGACACGCCGCTGCGACGGGCAACGATGAACACCAGCGGGATCAGCAGCACGAAGCCGATTTCGAAGAACAGCGGGATACCGACCAGGAAGGCCGAAAACATCATGGCCCAGTGCACCTTATCCTTGCCGAAGCGGCGGATAAGGGTCTGTGCGATCTGGTCGGCACCGCCGGAATCAGCCATCAGCTTACCGAGCATGGTGCCCAGGCCAAGGATGATACCGACGAAGCCCAATACGCCACCGAAGCCGTCCTGGAACGATTTCATGACTTTGTCGACCGGCATCCCGGAGGTCAGCCCGAGAAAGCCCGCGGCGATGGTCAGTGCAATAAAGGGGTGGACTTTGAACTTGGTGATCAGCAGCACAAGGCCGATGATGGTCACCAACGCATCGACGAGTAGATACGTGTCTTGAGTCATACCAAACATGGGGTGTCTCTCCGTTGTATTTTGTTTTTTTGGAGCTACTGCTCAACGCTGCCGTTCACTACCCTGTGCACACAAAAGACAGCGCTATCTTTGTCGCTCACGCCGGATTGACGCTCAAGAGCCGGTGAGAGCGGTGGCAGATTCGGTTTGCGATGCCTGCCACCAGGTGGCCGCTTCGGCACCGATGGTTTCGATCGATTTGGTGGCATCGACGACCAGCGTGCGGTCTTCGCTGTAAGGGGCTTCGAGCGTCGCGAACTGGCTGTCGACCAGGCTGGCCGGCATGAAATGCCCCGGACGGTGCGAGCAACGCTCGGTCGCCAGCTCCTTGGTCAGCTCCAGAAACACGAAACCCAGGCCCGGCACGGCAGCGCGCAGACGGTCGCGGTAAATGAGCTTGAGAGAGGAGCAAGTCAGGATCGGCTTTTCGCCATTGCTGAGGGCCTTTGCGACTTCTTCGCCGAGGCGGGTCAGCCAGCCGGCGCGATCATCGTCGTTCAAAGGATGGCCAGCGCTCATCTTGTCGATGTTGGCCTGCGGGTGAAAGGCATCACCTTCAATCAGGCGGCCACCACTGTTCTTGGCGATTTCAGCGCCGACGGCGCTTTTGCCGCAGCCGGAAACACCCATTACCACGACGGCGGATATTGCATTTGGAGCAGTAGTCATAAAAACCTCGTCCCGAAGACAGCGCTGTCTTTGCCGGATGGTGTGCAAGACCGGCAAGGCTGTTTCCGGGTGTAGTCATTGTTATGGGTATCTCGCTGATCCATGAGATGCACTTTTACACCGGTCGTTGGACGATCGAAGAAAGTTGCGGGCCTCCGTGAGATAGCGCTACCTTAGAGCCCATCCGAGACAATCGCAACCCCTTCAGCTTTTCCTTCCAATCAGTTGGCAACGCATGACACGCATTGGTTCCCGCTCCACCGGTCGTCCCACTCTCAACGAAGTCGCGAAACTGGCCGCAGTTTCCCCGATTACCGCCTCCAGAGCCCTGCGTGGCGTGGCGACGGTGGCACCGGAGCTGGTGGAGAAAGTCCGCACTGCTGCGCAAAGTCTAGGCTATGTCGCCAACCCTGCCGCGCGAGCGCTGGCGTCGTCGCAAAGTCAGTCGGTGGTGGTGCTGGTGCCCTCGTTGTCCAACCAGTTGTTCATCGAAACCCTGGAGGCGATTCAGACCGTGCTGCGCCCGCGCGGGCTGGAAGTGGTGATCGGCAACTATCACTACTCGCCTATAGAAGAAGAGAACCTTTTGCGCAGTCATCTGGCGAACCGTCCGCGTGGCATCCTGCTCACCGGTTTCGACCGCAGTCAGGCGGCGCAACAGTTGCTCGCCGCCAGCGGCGTACCCTGCGTACACATGATGGAACTGGACCCGACCCGCGCCGAGCCGTGCGTGGGGTTTTCTCAACAACAAGCCGGTGCTGAAGCGGCTCGGCATCTGTTGAGCCGCGGACGTCGGCGTCTGGCCTATGTGTCGGCGCAGCTGGATCCACGGGTGATTCAGCGCGGTACGGGGTTTCGCACGGCGCTGGAAGCCGAAGGGCTTTACGATCAAACCTTGCAGATGGCCTCGCCGCTGCCTTCGTCAATCGGCCTGGGAGGGGAGTTGTTTGCGCGTCTGCTGGCTGAGCACCCAGACGTTGACGGGGTGTTTTTCTGCAACGACGACCTGGCTCAAGGGGCTGCTCTCGAGGCGTTGCGCCGTGGGATCAAAATTCCTGAACAGGTGTCGCTGATCGGTTTCAATGACCTGCCAGGCTCTGCGCACATGGTGCCGCGCCTGACGTCGATTCGTACGCCACGTGAAGAAGTGGGCCAGCGCGCCGCGCAACTGCTGCTGGGGCTGCTGGATGGCAATGTGCAGCAGGCTCAGGTGGATCTGGGGTTTGAGTTGGTGGTGCGGGAGAGTACCTGACTCTGATCTCCTGACCGCCCGGATTTCAGGGGGGGGCACAACTCTGTGGAAGTTTCTGGGGGTTACGACGGTGGCGAAAGCGGTGTGTCAGTGACACCGCATTCGCCACCGTCGTAACCTCCGGCAGCTCCCACAGGTATTGTGTCATCGCGGACGATTTCTGACTCGATCAAACCGCTGATCTGATCGTTCCCACGCTCCGCGTGGTAACGCCGCCCTAGAAGCTCTGCGTCCAGCCGTGGTGACGCAGAGCGACACATGATGCATGCCCACGCAGAGCGTGGGCACGATCATCTACCGAACGATTTCTCCCCCGATCAAGCCTCTTTCTTGAACGCCAGCCGGAACTCGTGCAACAACGGCTCGGTGTAGCCGCTCGGCTGCTCGCGCCCCTTGAACACCAGCGCGCAGGCGGCCTGGAATGCCACAGACTTGTCAAAGTTTTCCGCCATCGGCTTGTAGGCCGAATCCCCGGCGTTCTGCTTGTCGACCACTTTGGCCATGCGCTTGAGGGTTTCCATCGCATAGTGGTCGTCGATCACCTTGTGCCGCAGCCAGTTGGCGATGTGCTGACTGGAAATACGCAGCGTCGCGCGGTCCTCCATCAGGCCGACGTTGTGAATGTCCGGTACCTTGGAACAGCCCACGCCTTGCTCGACCCAGCGCACGACATAGCCCAGCAGACCCTGCGCATTGTTCTCGACCTCCTCGCGAATCTGGTCGTCGGTCCACTTGGCCTCGGCCACGACAGGAATGCTCAGCAGATCGAGCAGGATGTCTTCGCTGACGCTGTCCAGGTCGACCTTTTCCAGCTCTTGTTGCACAGCCTTCACATCGACCTTGTGGTAATGCAGTGCGTGAAGCGTGGCTGCAGTCGGGGAGGGGACCCAGGCAGTGGTCGCACCGGATTTCGGGTGGCCGATTTTCTGCTCCAGCATGTCAGCCATCTGGTCCGGCATGGCCCACATGCCCTTGCCGATCTGCGCGCGACCCCGCAGGCCGCACGCTAGACCCACCAGCACGTTGCTGCGCTCGTAGGCCTTGATCCACGGTGTGGCTTTCATGTCGCCCTTGCGCAGCATCGGGCCAGCTTCCATCGAGGTGTGCATCTCGTCGCCGGTGCGGTCAAGGAAACCGGTGTTGATGAATGCAACCCGCGCCGAGGCTGCGTTGATGCAGGCCTTGAGGTTGACGCTGGTGCGCCGCTCTTCGTCCATGATCCCCATTTTCAAAGTGTTGCGGGGGATCTTCAGAGCGTCTTCGATGCGGCTGAATAGCTGGTCGGCGAACGCTACTTCTGCCGGGCCGTGCATCTTCGGTTTAACGATGTACACGCTGCCCGAGCGCGAATTACCGCGATTATGCAGATCGTGCAGGGCAATCAGGCTGGTAATCACGCCGTCGAGTATGCCTTCTGGGATTTCCTTGTTGCCGTCGTAGACGATTGCCGGATTGGTCATCAGGTGGCCGACGTTGCGGATGAACAGCAACGAGCGACCGTGCAGGGTGATGCGGCTGCCGTCGGCGGCGGTGTATTCGCGGTCCGCATTGAGACGGCGGGTGATGGTCTTGCCGCCCTTGACCAGCTCCTCGCTCAAATCGCCCTTCATCAGGCCCAGCCAGTTGCGGTAGATCACCAGCTTGTCGTCGGCATCCACGGCGGCGACCGAGTCTTCGCAGTCGATGATCGTCGACAGCGCGGCTTCCATCAGCAGGTCCTTGATACCTGCCGGGTCGCTGCTGCCAATGGGGCTGGTGGGGTCGATCTGGATTTCAATGTGCAGGCCGTGGTTCTTCAGCAGAATCGCCTTGGGTTGCAGCGCTTCGCCCTGATAGCCGACGTATTTCTCCGGCTGGGCCAGGCGCGACTGGTTGCCGTCGGCGAGGGTCACCAGCAGCTCACCGCTGTCGACCGCGTAAGCCTTGGCGTCGACGTGAGAGCCGGACGCCAGCGGCGCGGCTTCGTCAAGCAGGGCGCGGGCGAAAGCGATGACCTTGGCACCACGCAGCGGGTTGTAACCGGCCTTGATTTCGGCGCCGTTGGCGCTGGAAATCGCATCGGTGCCATACAGCGCGTCGTACAGCGAGCCCCAACGGGCGTTGGCGGCGTTGAGCGCATAACGAGCGTTGGCGGCGGGCACGACCAACTGCGGGCCGGCCTGTTCGCTAACTTCGATATCGACCTTGCTGGTGGTGGCCTTAACCTCGGCCGGCACCGGTTGCAGATAGCCGATGGAGTCCAGAAACGCAATGTAGGCGGGCATGTCAGTGACCGGCCCCGGATTGGACTTGTGCCACTTGTCCATCTGCACCTGAATGCGGTCACGCTCGGCCAGCAGCTCGCGATTGACCGGCGCCAGGTCGTGGACCAGCGAGTCGAAGTCAGCCCAGAAGACCTCCGGGTCCAGCCCTGTTCCGGGAAGCACGTCCTCGTCGACAAAGCGTTTCAGATTGGCTGCCACCTTGAGGTTGTGGCAGTTGACGAATTCGGTCATCTCGGGCTCTCCATCATGAAATATGTTTTTTGCGGTTGTGGTTTCAAGCCGCTATGAAGCGTTACGGCGTACATGGAACCCTGTGGGAGGGAGATTACTCGCGAAAGCGGTGGGTCAGATTGGCTGTTTCAGACAGGCCGTATTCGCGAGCAAGCTCCCTCCCACAGTTGATCTCCAGTGGTTATCGAGATTTTTATCCGATCTCAGCCACGAGACAGAGGCGTTTGTTCACCCCACGTTCACCGCTGCAACACCGGCCTTGGCCACCTGTGCGTCCTGATCGGCTTTAACCCCCGATACACCGACCGCGCCGATGGTTTCGCCCCCGACGATCACCGGCACACCGCCTTCCAGCGAGGTCAGCAATGGCGCGGTGACGAACGCGGTGCGGCCGCCATTGACCATTTCTTCGTAACCTTTGGATTCGCGCCGACCCAGCGCCGACGTGCGGGCTTTTTCGATGGCGATGTAGCCGCCAATCGGCGCGCAGCCGTCCAGGCGTTCGAAGCCCAGCAAGTGGCCGCCGTCGTCGGTCACGGCGATGGACACCGCCCAGCCGTTGGCCTGAGCTTCGGCGCGAGCGGCGGCGAGGATCTGGGTGACTTCGGTCTGGGTCAGTACGGATTTGGTTTTCATGAAGCTCTCCTGAAGGCAGTTTGTTGTAATGGGGCAAGGCGGCCTGCGATCAACTTGGATGCAGGGCGTCCTCTATGAGTTCGATCCAGTGTTTGACCGGCGTGCGACCGGCGCTGGCAAGGTGGGTCTGACAACCGATGTTGGCGGTAGCGATGACTTCCGGTCTGCCGCTTTCCAGCGCATTCATCTTGTTGTCGCGCAGCTGTTTCGACAGCTCCGGTTGAGTGATCGAGTACGTGCCGGCCGAGCCACAGCATAGGTGACTGTCGGGCACTGTGGTCAGATTGAAACCCAGGCGGGTGAGCACCGCTTCCACGGCGCCGCCAAGTTTCTGCGCGTGCTGCAGGGTGCAAGGGCAATGAAACGCCAGTTTCGCGCTGGTGCAGGCGCCGAGTTTTTCCAGGGGTTCAGCGCGCATGACCTCCACCAGATCCTTGGTCAGCGCGCTGACCCTGGCGGCTTTTTCCGCGTACTTCGGGTCGTCGCGCAGCAAGTGGCCGTAATCTTTAACGAAAGCCCCGCAACCGCTGGCGGTCTGCACGATGGCTTCGGCGCCCGCTTGAAGGCTTGGCCACCAGGCATCGATGTTGCGACGGGCGCGTTCAAGGCCTTGTTCCTGTGCGTTCAAGTGGTAATCCACTGAGCCGCAGCAACCCGCCTGCGCGATCGATTTGACGCTGATGCCCAACCTGTCCAGTACCCGCGCTGTCGCCGCGTTGGTATTGGGCGACAACCCCGGTTGCACACAGCCTTCGAGGATCAACACCTGGCGCGCATGCCGTTGGGTCGGGCGCGCCTTGGCTGGACGAATATTGCCGGGCAATTTGTCCTTGAGGCTGCCTGGCAGCAGCGGGCGGAATGAGTTGCCCATCTGCGTCAGGGTTTTGAATAACCCGGCATTCGGCACAACCGCCCGCAGGCTTTCGCGCAGCAGACGCTGGCTCATCGGCCGAGGCACGGCAGCGTCGACCACGGCCCGGCCGATGTCCAGCAGGTTGTGATAATTCACCCCGGAAGGGCAGGTGGTTTCGCAGTTGCGGCAGGACAGGCAGCGGTCCAGGTGCAGCTGGGTTTTTTCGGTGACTTCCTTGCCTTCCAGCACTTGCTTGATCAGGTAGATACGACCGCGCGGGCCATCCAGTTCATCGCCCAGCAACTGGTACGTCGGGCAGGTGGCGTTGCAGAAACCGCAGTGCACGCAACTGCGCAGGATGCTTTCGGCTTCTTCGCCACGGGGCAGGCTTTTGGCGTGTTCGCTCAGGGTGGTCTGCATGGTTCAGATCTCTGCGTACATTCGGCCCGGATTGAAAATTCCGTGCGGATCGAGTTGCGCCTTGAGCTGGCGGTGATAGCGCATCAGCGGCGCAGCCAGGGGCTGGAACGGGCTTTCATCCAGACCGCGGCTGTAGCAGACCGCGTGCCCGCCGACCGCACTGACGACGGCGCGAATGTCGCTGCCCGAGGCATCGGATTTCAGCCAACGTTGTGCGCCGCCCCAGTCGATCAACTGATCGCCGGGCAGGTCCAGAACTGCCGTGTTGGTCGGCAGCGACAGGCGCCACAACGGGCGGCCATCGGTGAAGAAATCCAGACGGTGTTCGTTCAGTGCTTGCCAGTATGCCGGGTCGATGGATTTGCCGCCGAGCCGGTCATGGGCCGCAGCCACCGAGCCTTCGCCGCCTTCAAGACGCAAGCGCAACACGCCACCGTCATGGCTCGCGGCGCTGATCGGCAGCGGCTGCTGACCCCACTCGGCAAGGCGGGCGAGGGCGCGGGCGCTGTCCATTTCCAGCGCGATGCTGGTGCACAGGCGAGGTTTTGGCAGGACTTTCAGTGAAACTTCAGTGATCAGCCCCAGGCAGCCGAAGCTGCCGGCCATCAAGCGCGACAGGTCGTAACCGGCGACGTTCTTCATGACCTCGCCGCCGAATTTCAAATGCTTGCCAAGCCCTGTAATGACGCGCGTGCCGAGCACGAAGTCCCGTACAGAGCCCGACCACGGCCGACGCGGGCCGGACAGCCCAGCGGCGATCATGCCGCCCACCGTGGCATCGCCGACCCCGCCGTCACTGAAGGTGGGCGGCTCGCAGGGCAGCATTTGCCCGGCGGCATCCAATGCCGCGTTGAGTTCGCTGAGCGGGGTTCCGGCGCAGGCGGTGATCACCAGCTCGGTGGGATCGTAAGTCACGATGCCGCGATGAATACGGGTATCGAGCACTTCGCCTGCCACTTCACGACCGAGAAACGCCTTGCTGTTGGCGCCTTGAATGCGCAATGGCAGACCGCTCTGAATGGCCTGATTGACCTGCTCTTGCAGCTCATCGCTGGCGTCTCGATCCTGCTGGCTGAAGTGTGATTGACGTTCGGCACCCATCAGAAACGCTCCAGTTCAGGGAAGGGCAGCTTGCCCATGTGCACGTGCATCGCACCGAATTCGGCACAGCGATGCAGGGTCGGAATGTTCTTGCCGGGGTTGAGCATGCCGCTGGGGTCGAACGCCGCTTTCACGGCATGGAACAGCGTCAGTTCGTCACTGTTGAACTGCGCGCACATCTGGTTGATCTTCTCGCGGCCCACGCCGTGCTCGCCGGTGATGCTGCCGCCGACCTTCACGCACAGTTCGAGGATCTTGCCGCCCAATGCTTCGGCCCGGTCCAGTTCACCCGGCTGGTTGGCATCGAACAGGATCAGCGGGTGCATGTTGCCGTCGCCTGCGTGGAAAACGTTGGCCACGCGCAAGCCGTATTCCTCGGACAGCGCGGTAATGCCCTTCAACACCCCAGGCAATTCCCGACGCGGAATGGTGCCGTCCATGCAGTAGTAATCCGGCGAGAGACGACCCACCGCCGGGAAGGCATTCTTGCGACCGGCCCAGAAACGCACGCGCTCGGCTTCGTCCCTGGCTTGGCGCACTTCGGTGGCACCGGCTTTTTCCAGCACTGCACGCACGCGGTCGCAATCGTCGTGGACATCGGCTTCGACGCCGTCGAGTTCACACAGCAGAATGGCTTCGGCGTCCACCGGATAGCCTGCGTGGATGAAGTCTTCGGCAGCGCGGATCGCCAGGTTGTCCATCATCTCCAGCCCGCCAGGAATGATGCCTTCAGCGATGATATCGCCCACGGCGCGGCCGGCTTTCTCCACCGAGTCGAAGGCCGCCAGCAGTACCCGCGCCACTTGCGGCTTGGGCAGCAGCTTGACCGTGACTTCGGTGATGATGCCGAGCATGCCTTCGGAGCCGGTGAACAGCGCCAGAAGGTCGAAGCCAGGGGTGTCCAGCGCGTCCGACCCCAGTACCATGCGCTCGCCTTCGACGGTAAGGATGTCGACCTTAAGCAGGTTGTGCACGGTCAGGCCGTATTTGAGGCAATGCACGCCGCCGGCGTTTTCCGCGACGTTGCCGCCGATGGAACAGGCAATCTGCGAAGAAGGGTCGGGGGCGTAATAAAGGTCGTAAGGCGCAGCAGCCTGGGAGATCGCCAGATTGCGCACACCGGGTTGCACGCGAGCGAAACGCCCGGCCGGGTCGATATGCAGGATCTTGTTGAAACGGGCCATCACCAGCAGCACGCCTTTTTCCAGTGGCAGAGCGCCGCCGGAAAGGCCCGTCCCTGCACCGCGGGCCACCACAGGCACGCCTCGCTCATGGCAGACCTTGAGCAGGGTTTGCACCTGTTCGACACGTTGCGGCAATACCACCAGCATTGGCGTGGTGCGATAGGCGGAGAGGCCATCGCACTCGTAAGGTCGCAGTTCTTCCTCGCGATGGAGGATGTCCAGATCAGGCAGTCGCGCTTGCAAGGCCTGCAGCAGCTGGGCCTTGTCGATGTCAGGCAACGCGCCATCGACGCGTTCGTCGTACAGAATATTCATGTGGGTTCGCAACCCTGTTGTTTTTATAAAGGGCGTTTCTATATGGCCCGTCCAGGCACTGAACGTTCTACGGCTGACTTGCATCATTGGCCCGGCGGCCTTTACTGTCCATGTCTGAAAGCACTGGTCGAACCAGTTTTTTTTGGCTTTTGCACAGCTTATTTTGTAAAAACCGTTATTAATCAGAATATTGCTACGAATATAAGATTTAGCCGTTCTTGGGAGTGAGGCTGGTCATACCAGTTATGGTTGGATCTGCCACCATCTGTCACAGTCCGGCTCGCCAGCGGCAGCGATTGTGCGGACGTCACCGCCGGCAAGCCGTGCTGCTACAGGGACTGTAACAATCCAGAACAACGTTGGAGCTTTGCCTGATGGAAAACGCGACAGACAAACGCGCCCCGCAAGTTGCCGACGTGGTGAGCGAACGTATCGAACGGCTGATCGTCGATGGCGTGCTCAAGGTCGGGCAATTGCTGCCGTCCGAGCGCCGTTTGACCGAAAAGCTCGGCGTCTCTCGCACCGCCCTGCGCGAAGGCCTCAAGCTGCTGCGCGCCCGGGGCATCATCGAAACCCGTCAGGGCAAGGGTTCGTTTGTCGCGCAGATGGGCGGATTGGGGCTGACCGCCTCATCACCCTTGATGCATCTGTTCGCCTCGCAACCGCGCACGCTGTACGACCTGTTCGAAGTACGCAGCCTGCTGGAAGGGGAGTCTGCACGGCTGGCTGCGTTGCGGGGCACCGACGCGGATTTCGTACTGATCACCCGCGCGTATGACGCACTGGTCGCGGCCCACGACCACGAACTGGCCGCATCCGAACATGCGCACCTCGACCACACCTTTCACCTGGCGATCAGCGAAGCGTCCCACAACCCGGTGCTGGTGCAGACCCTGCGCTCACTGACCGACCTGTTGCTCAACACTGTCTTCGCCTCGGTCAACAATCTCTACCATCGGGAGGCGCAGAAGCGTCAGATCGACCGGCATCATGCGCGACTCTACAACGCCGTGACCGGACGGCTGCCAGAACAGGCGCGCAAGGCAGCGGTGGCGCATATCCAGAGCATCTGCGAGAGCTTGCGTGAGATCGAAAACGAGGAGCAAAGGCTGGTGCGGGCGACGTTGCGGCTGGAGGGATGGGTCTGACCTTGACAGTCACAGGCTTATGTCGCAACTTACGCATTGCGTAAACCGTTTACGAAAAATAACAAGAAGCAGGGCCTGCACGTGGATCTCTACACCTACTACCGTTCCACCTCCAGCTACCGGGTGCGCATTGCCCTGGCGTTGAAGGGCCTTGAGGTCGACGCCGTTCCCGTCAACCTGATTCGCGACGGCGGTGAGCACCGCAAGGCTGGCTATCTGGCGATCAACCCGCAAGGCCGAGTGCCTGCGCTGCGTCTGGACGGCGGCGAGGTGATCATCCAGTCAATGGCCATCATCGAATACCTCGAAGAACGTTTTCCCCAGCCCGCTTTACTCCCCACAGACCTGCTCGCACGCGCCCGCCATCGGGAAGTCGCGGCGCTGATCGGCTGCGACATTCATCCGTTGCACAATGTTGCGGTGCTTAATCGCTTGCGCGGTCTCGGGCACGACGAAGGCAACGTGACCGCCTGGATCGGGCACTGGATCAGCCAAGGGTTTACGGCTGTGGAAGCGTTGATTGGCGACAAGGGATTCTGTTTTGGCGAGGTCGGGCTGGCCGATGCCTATCTGCTGCCACAGCTTTATGCGGCGCGGCGGTTCAACGTCGATCTAAGTGCCTTCCCGCGCATTTGCCGGGTCGAGAGGCTGACGCTGGAGCATCCAGCCTTCAAAAAAGCGCACCCTGATGCGCAATCAGACAAACCGGAGTAACGTTTCCTACATGAAAATCTTCGGTCTGCAATTGATCTTCGGCGACTTCCTCGCCCGCAGCGTTCGGGGCATTCCCTGTGCGCCACCCGCTGAACTGTGATTCGCGCCGCTGTGCATTTCACTTTTTAGCAGGAGCAAGACCGTGACTGATCTCTATGAAAACCCGATGGGCCTGATGGGCTTCGAATTCATCGAATTCGCTTCGCCGACCCCCAATACCCTTGAACCCGTCTTTGAGATGATGGGCTTCACCAAAGTCGCCAATCACCGCTCCAAGAACGTGGCGCTGTATCGCCAGGGCGCGATCAACATCATCCTCAACAACGAACCTCACAGCGAAGCATCCTACTTCGCCGCTGAGCACGGTCCCTCCGTGTGCGGGATGGCGTTCCGGGTCAAGGATTCGCAACAGGCCTACAAACGCGCGCTGGATCTGGGCGCACAGCCCATCGAAATCGGTACTGGCCCGATGGAGCTGCGTCTGCCGGCGATCAAGGGCATTGGCGGCGCACCCTTGTACCTGATCGACCGTTTTGGCGAAGGCACGTCGATCTACGACATCGATTTCGTGTTCATCGAAGGTGTCGAGCGTCATCCCCAAGGCGCGGGCCTGCAGTTCATCGATCACTTGACCCACAACGTCTATCGAGGCCGCATGGCCTACTGGGCGAACTTCTACGAGAAGCTGTTCAACTTCCGCGAAATTCGCTACTTCGACATCAAGGGCGAATACACCGGCCTGACCTCCAAGGCCATGACTGCGCCGGATGGCATGATCCGCATCCCGTTGAACGAAGAGTCGTCCAAGGGCGCCGGGCAGATCGAAGAATTCCTGATGCAGTTCAACGGTGAAGGCATCCAGCACGTGGCGTTCTTCACCGAAGACCTGATCGACACCTGGGACCGTCTGAAAGCGCTGGGCATGCGCTTCATGACCGCACCGCCGGAGACCTATTACGAGATGCTCGAAGGTCGTTTGCCGAATCATGGCGAGCCGGTAAGCGAATTGAAGGCCCGGGGCATTCTGCTGGACGGCAATTCGGAAGGGGGCAACAAACGCCTGCTGCTGCAGATCTTCTCGGAAACCCTGATGGGCCCGGTGTTTTTCGAGTTCATTCAGCGCAAGGGCGATGACGGCTTCGGTGAAGGCAACTTCAAGGCGTTGTTCGAATCCATCGAGCGCGATCAACTGCGGCGTGGGGTTTTGACCGCGGATTGATTGCGCAGCCCAGCTAAGCCGCTGGGTATGCCGTACATCTGTGTAGCAATCCGGCTTGCCGGCGGAGACTCATTTTAAGATCGCCATCGCCGGCAAGCCGGACTGCTGCTGGAACACTTGCGGGATCAAGATTTGGGCATTTCACCGCCCATCCGGGCACTGATGGCCTGGGCGGTGCTCAACAGCTTCTGCGCCGCGCCGGCCTGGCGTTCATCGGTGAACACCGACGCCGAACCCACCACCGTGACGACGCCCACCAGTTTGTTGCCCATGGCGAATACCGGAGAAGACACCGCGTTGACCCCTGCCATCAACAGACCGTGGATCTGGTGCACGCCGGTGCTGCGGATTTCCTTGATGTGGCGTTCTATTTCCTTGAGCTGTCTGGCGTTCAGCGATGTGGACTCCACTTCACGTAATGCGGCTGTTTCTGCATTGGAAAGGAAGGTGTCGAACACCAGGCCCGTGGAGGAACTGAGCAGCGGCAACACCGAGCCAATCTGCGTGACCAGCGTCACCGCGCCCAGGGATTGCTCGACGTACACCACGGTCGGCCCCTTGTTGCCCCAGACCGCGAGAAAGCAGGTCTCGTTGAGGTTGTCGCGCAGCGCGATGAGTTCTGGCGCGGAGGTTTTCAATACATCCAGCTGACTCAAGGCTGCCAGACCGACCTGCAACGCCGAGCGTCCCAGGCGGTAGTGGTTGGTCACCGGGTCCTGCTCGGCGAAACCGCTGTCCACCAGTGCCTGCAAGTAGCGATGCACTTTGCTGGCGGGCATGGCGACGTGTTCGGCGAGTTTCGACAGCGAGGTGGCCGGCGCGAGTTCGGCCAGTGCCTTGAGAATGCCCACGCCGACTTCGGCGGACTGCACTTTCTGTTGGCGCGGGCCTGGAGGATTTGCGGATTCTTCAGTCATGAGCGAGGCGTGCGCCGGTCTGGAAAGGCTGCTTTATAGCTTGACCGTCCGGCAAACTCAAATTACGTTATGCGTAACCTGATTACGTAAAAAGCAGCAGGCGGACGCAGGATGACCCGTAGCCCTCCGGCTTGCCGGTGGTGGCGCTTTAGATCGATGCCGCCGGCACGCCGGGCTGCTTCACAACGCACAATCGAATTCGACAACACAAAAACAAGAGGTCGAGATGTTCTCAGCACCTGCGTCAGGAGCCTTGCGATATCAATCCGGCTTCGGCAATCAATTCAGCAGTGAGGCCGTGCCAAGTGGTTTGCCAACCGGGCAGAACTCGCCGCAGCGTCATCCCCTTGGGCTCTATGCCGAACAATTCTCCGGCACAGCCTTTACCGTTGCTCGCGCAGAAGCCCGGCGCACCTGGCTGTACCGCATCAAGCCCTCGGCGGCCCACCCCCGATTCCAGCGTCTTGAACGACAGATCACCGGCCAGCAGCAAGGTCCGATCACTCCCAATCGCTTGCGTTGGAACGCCTTCGATGTTCCCGCTGAACCGACCGATTTCATCGACGGCCTGATTGCCCTTGCCAGCACCTCGGCAGCGGATCAGGCCGAAGGCGTCAGCGTTTATGTGTACACAGCCAACCGTTCGATGCAGCGCGCGTTCTTCAATGCCGATGGCGAATGGCTGATCGTGCCGCAGCAGGGGCGTTTGCGCATCATCACCGAGCTGGGACTGCTGGACATCGAGCCGCAGGAAATCGCGGTGTTGCCACGAGGCCTGAAATTCAGCGTGCAATTGCTCGACGGCGAGGCCCGCGGCTACATCTGCGAGAACCATGGCTGTGCATTGCGCCTGCCCGACCTGGGGCCGATTGGCAGCAACGGGCTGGCCAACCCCCGGGATTTTCAGGCGCCGGTTGCCTGCTTCGAAAACAGCGAGCAGCCCACCGAACTGGTGCAGAAATTCCTCGGCGAACTCTGGGCTGCACAGCTGGACCATTCGCCCTTCGACGTGGTCGCCTGGCACGGCAATAACGTGCCGTACAAATACGACCTGCGCCTGTTCAACACCATCGGCACCGTCAGTTACGACCATCCGGACCCGTCGATTTTCACTGTGTTGACTTCGCCGAGTGCGACCCACGGTCAGGCCAACGTCGATTTCGTGATCTTCCCGCCGCGTTGGATGGTGGCGGAAAACACCTTCCGTCCGCCGTGGTTCCACCGCAACCTCATGAACGAGTTCATGGGCCTGATCGACGGCGCCTACGACGCCAAGGCCGAAGGTTTCATGCCCGGCGGTGTGTCGCTGCACAACTGCATGAGCGCCCACGGCCCGGACAACGCCACTGCGGAGAAAGCCATGGCTGCGGACCTCAAGCCGCACAAGATCGAACAGACCATGGCCTTCATGTTCGAGACCGGCAAAGTTCTGCGTCCCAGCCGCCACGCGCTGGAATGCCCGCAATTGCAAAGTGACTACGATGCCTGCTGGAACGGCATCGCCAGAACCTTCAGACCCTTCGATACGGACAGCCAACGATGAGCACTTTCAAGCACCCGCGCAGTTGGGTGACGTCTGCCAACGATCACCCTGATTTCCCGCTGCAGAACTTGCCGTTTGGCGTGTTCAGTCACCCGGGCACGGGTATGGGTAAGGACAAGCGCGGCGGCGTAGCCATCGGCGACTTCATTTTCGATTTGCAGGCTGCACTCGACGCCAGCCTGTTCAACGGCGCCGCTCGACTGGCGGCCGAGGCGGCGAGTGGCGGCCAACTCAACGACTTATTCGCCTTGGGCCCATCGTCGCGTAAGGCATTAAGAACCGAACTGCTGCACTTGCTGGGGGAAAACAGCCCGCAGCGCGAACGCTTGCAAGGGCTGGGTAAAACCCTGCTGCAGCCGATCAGCGAATGCCAGATGCACCTGCCGGCGCAGGTGGGCGATTACACCGACTTCTACGTGGGTATTCATCACGCGACCAATGTCGGCAAGCTGTTCCGCCCGGACAATCCGTTGCTGCCTAACTACAAATACGTGCCGATCGCCTACCACGGTCGGGCTTCAACGCTGTGTGTGTCGGGCACACCAGTCAAACGGCCCAACGGCCAAACCCTGGCCCCCGGGGCCGAAGTGCCCACCTTCGGGCCGTGCAAGCGGCTGGATTATGAACTGGAAGTCGGCGTGTGGATGGGGCAGGGCAACGCAACGGGCGAGGCGATCTCAATCGCCGATGCTGCTGAGCATATCGCCGGTTTTTGCCTGCTCAATGACTGGTCGGCCCGTGATCTGCAAGCCTGGGAATACCAGCCGCTTGGGCCGTTTCTGTCGAAGAGCTTCGCCACCAGCATCTCACCCTGGGTGGTGACGGCCGAAGCCCTGGCGCCCTTTCGCAGCGCGCAGCCGCAACGGCCGGAGGGTGACCCGAAGCCGCTGGACTACCTGTTCGATGAGCAGGACCAGCAGCAGGGTGCGCTGGATATTGAGCTTGAAGTCTTGCTGCTGACGGCGCAGATGAAAGAGCAGGGCATGGCGCCGCAGCGGTTGGCGTTGAGCAATACGCTGAACATGTACTGGACCGTGGCGCAGATGGTCGCTCATCACAGCGTCAACGGCTGCAAGCTGCAACCCGGAGACCTGTTCGGCACCGGTACGTTGTCCGGCCCGCAAACCGGGCAGTTGGGCAGCCTGCTGGAGATGACCGAAGGCGGCAAACACGCGGTCGAATTGCCGAGCGGCGAGACCCGCACGTTCCTTGAGGCAGGTGATGAGGTGATTCTCAAGGCGCGGTGCCGCCGGGAGGGTGAGGTGAGTATCGGGTTTGGTGAGGTTCGTGGGGTGGTGGTGGGGTAAACACGGCTCATATGCCGAATATCGAGACTTGAGGCGCCGCGCTCCATGTGGGAGGGAGCTTGCTCGCGAAGGAGGTACAACCGACAGAAATGTGTCGAATGTACCGCTACTTTCGCGAGCAGGCTCCCTTCCACAGGTTCATGTTCCCGAAATCCGTTCGGCATTCAGACTGGCTTGAATCCTGAGACCAACGAGCCTTCACGAGGCAGGAACCTGCCTTGTCGTTCGCCCTGCGGTTTACCGTCGGCGTAACTCAAGTGCCCATTGACCCAAACCCCGTCGATGCCTTCGGCAGCGCGTTTTGGCTCTTTGAAATCCGCGACATCGCGCACCGTTTCAGCGTTGAACAGCACCAGATCCGCCCAGTAACCCTCACGCACGAACCCGCGTTCATGCAGGCCGAAGCGAGTGGCGGTCAGGCCGGTCATCTTGTGGACGGCGGTGTGCAGGGGAAACAATCCAATATCGCGGCTGAAATGCCCCAGGACCCGTGGGAATGCGCCCCACAGACGCGGATGTGGGAACGGATCTTCCGGCAGGCCATCCGAGCCGATCATCGACAGCGGGTGCTTCATGATGCTCTGCACGTCATTCTCATCCATGCCGTAATACACGGCGCCTGCTGGCTGCAGCGTGCGCGCGGCGTCTTCCAGGGACAGGCCCCAGTCGGCGGCGATGTCCTTGAGGTCGCGACCGCCCTGGTCCGGATGCGGCGTCGACCAGGTGATGGTGATGCGATGAGCATCGGTCACCTGTTTCAAATCCAGCGTCGAGGAACTGGCAGCGTAGGGATAGCAATCACAGCCGACCGGGTGAGTCAGCGCGGCCTTTTCCAACGATGCCAATAGCTGCGGACTGCGGCCCCAGTTGCCTGCGCCCGCGCACTTGAGATGAGAAATCACAACCGGCGATCGCGCGTGGCGACCGATGTCGAAAGCTTCGTCCATGGCTTCCAGCACGGGCTCGAACTCGCTGCGCAGGTGTGTGGTGTATACAGCACCATAGGCCGTCAGCTCCTCGGCCAGTTGCTTGACCTCGTCGGTTTCAGCCGAGTAAGCCGAGGCGTAGGCCAGACCGGTGGAAAGCCCCAGCGCGCCGTCCTGCAGGCTCTCGCGCAGCTGTTCGCGCATCGCGGCGATTTCATCGGCTTTCGCCGTGCGGAACAGGTCGTCCAGATGATTGCTGCGCAGCGCGGTGTGGCCGATCAGCGCCGCGACGTTGACCGCTGGGCGTGCCTTGTCCACCGCAGTGCGGTAATCGCTGAAACGCGCATAGACGAAGGCCGTGGCCGGGCCAAGCAGATTCATCGGGTCAGGCGGATCGCCCGCCAATGTCACAGGGGATGCGCTGATGCCGCAGTTGCCGACGATCACGGTCGTCACGCCCTGAGTGATTTTCGGCAACATTTGCGGCTGGCGAATGACCACGGTGTCGTCGTGGGTGTGCACGTCGATAAATCCCGGTGCCAATACACGGCCAGCGGCATTGATTTCTTCGCTGGCCGAGGCGCCGCTCAATTCGCCGATCTGCTGGATGCGCCCGTCGCGAATGGCAACGTCAGCGCGATAGCCCGGTGTGTCGCTGCCATCGATCACCAGCGCGTCGCGAATGATCAGGTCGTAAAGCATGGTTCAGTCTCCAAGCGGCAGGCCATCGGCGCCGCCGCGGTAGTCATCGAGGGCCAGTTTGATACGCCGCAGCCGCTCCTGATTGTCGTCAGGGGCGATCAGCGCCAGTTCGGTGGCGAGCACGTCGATGGTCAGCAGCATGCCGTAGCGCGCCGCCGTGGGTTTGTAGATGAAATTGGTTTCGGCGATCTGCAGCGGCAATACCACGTCAGCCTGATCGGCGAGTGGCGAGTCGGGCAGGGTGATCGCCAGGATCCTCGTGCCGTAGCTGCGTGCCAGCCGCGCAACGTCCAGCAGTTCCGGGGTGCGGCCACTCAATGAGCAGATGATCAGGCTGTGGTCGGGGCCAAGGGTCGCGGCGATCAGGCGCATCATCACCGGGTCGCGGCTGGCGGCGATGGGGTAGCCGAGGCGCACCAGGCGGGTCTGCAATTCTTCACTGCACAGGCTGGAACAGCCGCCCATGCCGAAGCTGTGGATCATGCGTGCGGGGGTCAGCAGGGCGACCGCCGCTTTGAAACGCGCGTCGTCGAAACCGGCCAGATGCTGACGCAAGGTCGACTCGATATCGCCGACGATCTGCGTGAAAAAAGCCGATTGTTCCGGCGCCTGCTCAGGGTTGAGAAAGCGACTGCCGACACCGCTGGCCTGGGCCAGTTGCAGGCGCAGGTCGCGCAGATCCTTGCAGCCAACCGTGCGCGCGAAACGTGACAGCGTGGCGCTGCTGACTTCGGCGCGGGCGGCGAGTTCGTCGAGGCTGGCGCTGGCGGAAAAGGCGACATCGCTGAGAATCAGTTTTGCGATGCGGCCCTCGCCAGCGCTGAACGAATCCTGACGCGCGCGGATCTGGTAAAGAATGTCCACTCAGAGCACCTGCGCCAGACCGAGCGTGAGGACGAACGCGATCACGGAGATCAGCGTTTCCAGCACCGTCCAGGTCTTGAAGGTTTGCGCCACGGTCATGTTGAAGTACTCCTTGATAAGCCAGAAGCCGCCATCGTTGACGTGGGAAAAGATCACCGAACCCGCGCCGGTCGCCAGTACCAGCAATTCGGGGTGCGGATAACCCAGGCCCATGGCCACGGGAGCGACGATGCCGGACGCGGTGGTCATCGCCACGGTTGCCGAGCCGGTGGCGACCCGCATCAATGCCGCGAACAACCAGCCCATCAGCAGCGGTGACAGGTGGAAGTCCTGAGCGAGACCGACGATCTCGTTGGTCACGCCGCTGTCGACCAGAATCCGGTTCAGCCCGCCGCCGGCGCCCACCAGTAAGGTGATGCTCGCCGTGGGTGCCAGACATTCCTGAGTGAATTTGAGGATCGAGTCGCGATTGAAACCCTGCGCGATGCCCAGCGTCCAGAAGCTTAGCAAGGTCGCCAGCAGCAGGGCGATCACCGAGTTGCCGATGAACAGCAAGAAGCTGTTCAAGCCGCTGCCCGGCGTGGAAATCAGATTGGCCCAGCCACCCAGCAGCATCAGCAGAACGGGCAGCAGAATGGTCGCCATGGTGATCGCGAATCCCGGCAATTGCTTGCGCGGCTCGCGGTCCAGAAACTGTTTGGCCAGTGGGTTCTCATCCGGCAGCTGAATGCGCGGAACGATGAATTTGGCGTAAATGGGGCCGGCGATGATCGCCGTCGGGATACCGATCAGGATTGCGTAGAACAGGGTCTGCCCGACCGACGCCTGATACGCCTGCACCGCCAGCATCGCTGCCGGGTGCGGCGGGACCAGGGCGTGAACCACCGACAGGCCGGCGACCATCGGCAGGCCGACCATCAGAATCGACACCCCGACTCGACGCGCTACGGTGAAGGCAATCGGCACCAGCAATACGAAGCCGACTTCGAAGAACAGCGGCAAACCCACCAGAAACGCGATGCAGACCATGGCCCAGTGCGCATTGCGCTCGCCGAAGCGGTCGATCAAGGTCCGCGCTACCTGCTCGGCGCCGCCGGATTCGGCCATCATCTTGCCGAGCATGGTGCCCAGCGCAACGACCAACGCGATATGGCCGAGAGTCTTGCCGACGCCCCCTTCATAGGAGGCGACCACCGCGTTCGCGGGCATGCCGGCGACCAGCGCCAGGCCCACCGAAACCAGCGTGATGACAACGAATGGATTGAGACGAAAGCGCGCGATCAACACGATCAGGGCGATGATCGCGATGGCGGCATAGACCAACAGGGACAGCCCGGTAGACGGTGGCATGCAACGGTTCCTTGCAGAGATTGGTGAGAGTCAGGGCTTGGCGGCGCGGGTGTCAGCCCACGCGCAGGCAAGCGGTGAAAACGGTCTCGGCAGAGGGTGTCGCTAAGGAGATGCAAGGTGAAACACGGGTCGGGGAACGACGATCACAGGCAGGCATTATTTTTATCTCTGATTTCGTGATGAAAATTAAATTACACGAAAACGTATAAAAATATCAATTAATGAAAATTAATTTCTCATCCCTACAGCTCCGAGGGTTGCTGCAATAAAGTACAAGACGCCTGCAAGCACGCGGGTTATATGTGTCCAACCCACTCACCGAAGCTTCAGGCGCCTGCCATGAAAGACCACGTCCGCTATCACCGTGCGCCCGCCATGCCTGGTCTGGTTCTGGGCGAGGCGCGGTTTTCGGAATACCGCTTCGCGCCGCATTACCATCTGGACTATCACATCGGCGTCATCCCCGAAGGCGCACAACGCCAGCGCTTCAATGGCGCGGCACAGGTGCTGGCGCCGGGGCGGATTTCAATCATGCCGCCGGGGCAGATTCATGACGGTGCCGGGGTCGATGGCGAAGGCTACGTGCTCAAGACGTTTCGCTTGTCCGCAGGGGTGATCGATGGTCTGAACGAGGAAGTCAGCGGCCGGCGCGGAGAAGCCCGCTGGGTGGGCTCGGTGATCGAGCAGCCGCAGTTGTCGAGGCACTTGCTGCGGTTGCACGGCGCGATGCAACAGGGCCGGGCGCAGTTGGCGGTGGATGAAAACTGGCTGCAGTTGGTGGAGCATCTGATCCGGCAGACCAGCGAACACAAAGCGCTGGAGATCGAGGGTGGGCTGTCCCGCGCCCACTGGCTGCAGGTTCGCGATTTCTGCCACGCGCACATCCAGGACAACATCACCCTCGAACAACTGGCGCAGCTCTGCGACTTGAGTCGGTTCCAGTTCCTGCGTCGCTTCAAACACACCGTTGGCATGACCCCTCACGCCTGGCTGGTGCGCCTGCGCCTTGAACGGGCCTGTACCTTGCTCGCGCGCTCTGAGACGTCGATTGCTCAGGTTGCCATGGCCGTTGGTTTCTACGACCAGAGCCATTTCAACCGGGCATTCCGCAGTGCCTTCGGGGTCGCGCCCTCGGGCTATTGAAAGTGCTCAACCGGTGCTGAACCGCTCCCGGTAAGCCTGTGGGGTCACCGACACGGCGCGCAAGAAGCTCCTGCGCAAGGTCTCCTCAGTGCCAAACCCGCAACGATCGGCAATCCGTTTGATCGGCAGCGCGCTGTCGCCGAGCAACCGTCGCGCCGCTTCGACACGCAACTGCTCGATAGCCCGCGCCGGGGTGTTGCCGGTATGGGCGCGGTAATGGCGCACGAAACTGCGCTCGCTCATGCCCACCTGAGCGGCGAGGGTGGCAACGGAAAGATCGCTCGCCAGGTTGTCGAGAATCCACGCATGCAGATCACCGAAGCGGCTGTCCTGGCTGCGGGTAGCGTGCTGCATCGACAGCGCCGTGCTGAACTGCGACTGACCGCCCGGCCGTTTGAGGAATACCACCAGATCCCGCGCCACCGCCAAGGCGATGTTGCGTCCCAGATCAGCCTCGACCAGTGCCAGCGCCAGGTCGATGCCCGCTGTCACCCCGGCCGAGGTCCACAGTGAGTCCTCATGGATGAAGATCGGTTCGGGATCGACGTGCAGTGCCGGATAACGCCGGGCCAGTTCGTCGCAGCTGTCCCAATGGGTGACCACGCGGTGCCCGTCGAGCACGCCCGCTTCGGCCAGCATGAACGCCCCGGTGCAGACCGATGCTACCCGGCGCGCGCTGCCGGCCTGTTGCCGAACCCACTGCAACAGTTGCGGATCTTGCAGAGCGATGTGTACGCCGCGCCCACCCGCGACGATCAGCGTGTCCGAAGGCGTTTTTGGCAGCGGATGGGTGTGCAGGCCAAGTCCTGCCGACGACACGATGCTGCCGTCCTGCTGCGCAATGACGATGGGGGAGTAGGGCGCCGCCTGCCCGTTTTCCTGCATCTGCACGTTGGCCGAGGCGAACACTTGCAATGGCCCGCTGACGTCGAGCAACTGCACATTGGGGAAGGCCAGAATGTGTATCGGCCGAGGCTGATCGGACATGGCTCGGCCTTGTAATTGAGGTTGGCGGAAATTGTGGGTGTTATGGCGTATCCGCCAGAGCGTATCTGGCTACAGTGAATTCGTCCACACACACACACACAGAATCACATGCGAAGGAGTGACCTCTTATGACCCTGCACATCGGCCTGCTGGTATTTCCCAAGGTCCAACAACTGGATTTGACCGGCCCTTACGACGTCTTTGCCACCATGCCCGGCGTCACTGTGCATCTGGTCTGGAAGAACCTCGAATCGCTGCAGTCCAGCAGCGGGCTGACGCTGACGCCGACCCAGACCTTCGAAAGATGCCCGGACCTTGACGTGATCTGCGTACCCGGCGGCGTGGGGGTTGACGCGCTGATGGAGGACCCGGAAACACTGGCTTTCATCAAGCACCAGGCGTCGAACGCGCAATATGTGACATCGGTCTGTACCGGCGCTTTGGTACTCGGCGCGGCTGGCCTGCTGGAAGGCAAGCGCGCGACCACCCATTGGGCGTCCCACAGTCTGCTGGAAAAGTTCGGCGCGATCCCGGTCAAGGAGCGCGTGGTCCGTGATGGCAACCTGATGACCGGCGGCGGTGTCACGGCAGGGATCGACTTTGCCCTGACGCTGATCAGCGAAATCTTCGATGCCGATAAATCCCAGACCATCCAGCTGCAGCTGGAATATGCGCCCGCGCCGCCTTTCAACGCCGGTCGCCCGGATACCGCGCCGGCTCACGTGCTGGCCGTCGCCACCGAAAGGGCGACGCCGGGGCTGGTGGTGCGTCAGCAGATCGTTGATCGGGTCGTTGCCGCCAAACGTTAAGCGCAGGGGCGGTTGGCGGGGATCTCGTACCAGCACAGGAACAGATCCAGCGCCGACTCCACCACGGTCACCTGTTCTTCCGGCGTCAGCAGCGGCTTGTTGAGGGTCACCTGGGGCCAGAAGGCAAAGGCCTTGAGCAGGGCGTGAATCTGCGACGCGGCAAACACCGGGTCGACAGCCTTGAGGCGCCCATCCTGCTGGGCACCGCGCACCCAGACAGTGAAGGTTTCCTCGCGCTCGTTGAGGCGGTTGACCCAGGTCTGTGCGCGTTCGGGGGAGTGAATCGTGGCGCCGATCGCGACCCGTGCCAGATCGATGAAATTGCTGTCGCCGAGGGTTTGCATCTTGGCGTTCAGCAGGTCGCGCAACTGCTCGCGCAGCGCCATTGCAGGGCGATAAACGGCTTCCGGCTGGGCGGTGGCGCTGGCCCACAATCGCTGCAGCATTTCGGCGAACAACTCTTCCTTGCTGGGGAAGTGGTTGTAGACGGTGCGCTTGGAAACCTCGGCCCGCGCCGCGATGCGATCCATGCTGGTGACCTCGAAACCGTTGTCGCGGAATTCGGCAATCGCTGCCTGAACAATGGATTCACGTTTTCGGTCGGTCAGTCGCAGGGGGGCAGTCATGGCTTCGCTTCTAGAGGATATAGCGGACCGGGAAACGATCCCGGCAAGAAAATTACACCGAGCAGTTTACTTCTCTTTGACGATCGTGCAAGCTAGAAACTACACTGTGTAGTGTAAAACACTGTTACAACTTCCCGCTTACTTCTTCGCGTCGTATGCAACATTCTGCAATGCGCTCGCCGTTGCAGAATCCTCCACCCGTTTCATGGAGTCAGCACATCATGGCCTCGATCGAAAAAAACCTCGATACCGCTCCCGCATTGCCTGTCCTGTCCCGGCAAGAAGGCCGCTATCTCAATCACAAGCCGATGCAGCGCTCCGGGTTCCTCAAGACACTGCGCATTTTCTGGAATGCCATGGTCAACAAACCGCGCCATACCCGCCCGGTAGGTGAGATTCCGGTTCAGCCGTTGTCCCGCCAGCAATTGCTGGCGGCGCCGAACAACACGGTGTATCGCCTGGGCCATTCGACCGTTTTGTTGAAACTGCGCAACCAATACTTCCTGACCGACCCTGTGTTCGCAGAGCGCGCCTCACCCATTCAATGGGCCGGGCCGCAGCGCTTTCACCAGCCGCCGATCAGCCTCGAAGACCTGCCGCCACTCAAGGCCGTGATTCTCTCGCACAACCACTACGACCATCTGGACCATATGTCCATCCAAGTGCTCAAGGACAAGACCGAGCACTTCATTACGCCGTTAGGCGTGGGCGACACGCTGATCAAATGGGGCGTGGCTGCAGAGAAGGTGCAGCAACTGAACTGGTGGCAGTCCACTGAAATCCACGGCATTCGTTTCGTCGCCACCCCGGCGCAGCATTTCTCTGGCCGCAGTCTGAAGGACGGCAACCAGACGTTGTGGGCTTCGTGGGTGATGATCGACGGTGAGCAGCGAATCTTCTTCAGTGGCGATACCGGTTATCACGCCGGGTTCAAGCTGATTGGTGAGCAATACGGCCCGTTCGACCTGACGCTCATGGAAACCGGCGCCTACAACGTCGATTGGCCGGACGTGCACATGCAGCCCGAAGAAACGCTGCAGGCGCACATCGATGTGCGTGGCAAATGGCTGCTGCCGATTCACAACGGCACGTTCGACCTGGCGATGCACGCCTGGCACGAGCCCTTCGACCGCATTCTGGCCTTGGCCTGGGATCGCAGTATTTCCATCACCACGCCGGAGATGGGCCAGCCGTTCTACATTCAGTATCCAAGCCGCGCTGAGGCCTGGTGGTTGAAGGTCGAAAAGGCGGTCGAGATCGAAAAGCCACGCCGTTGCGGACGGCGCTGCAATCGTCAGCAGGCCGCCAGCAGGGGGTAATCCGAGGCGATCAGGGTTTGTTGTGATTGCCGTCCTTGTCGCGTTCGCCGCCCTCGGGTGGCGTCGGATGGCGAGGTTGCTCACCTTCCTGATTCGCCTGTTTGTGCTGCTCGCCGACCTTGCCCGCGTTTTCCGGCTTGTGGTCGAGGTCTTCGCGGCTGGATTCTTTTGGCATTGCCTGTTCTCCTTTGCGCGTGTTCACGCGCACTCACTCATTTGCCTGATCAACATCAGCGCTTCATCTTTGAACAAGGGCTGTTTCATCCGTTCGGCCAACAGCGCGACTTCACGCTCGCGCTCGCAACCGACGACTGCGGCCACTACACCTTGGTTGCAGATCAGTGCCAGAAACTCGAAGGACTCCGGCTCTCCCAGGTACACGATGTCGTCCCACTCTTCAGCGTGCCCGAGGTAATCCAGACGCTTTTCAAAATGGTAGGTCCAGAAGTACGGCACGTCGGTGTAATGCTGGTCGCCACCGAGCATGTTGCTGGCAGCGATTCGCGCCTGTTGCTGGGCCAGGCGCCAGTGTTCGATGCGCTGTGGTTTTTCGTTGACAGGAAAGGTGGCGATATCCCCGGCGGCCCATAAACTCTTGCCGGCCAGCATGCCGGAATCCACCGAAAGCGAGCCGTCTTCTTCCAGCTCGAGGCCATCGATAAATTGAGTAGCCGGGCTGACGCCGATGCCGATCAGCGCCAGATCCACCGCCAGCCGCTCGCCATTACTGAGTACGGCGGTCTGCAAACGCTTCTTGCCTTTGTGCCCATCGCCTTCGAAACGAGTGACGTCGACGTGGGTGCGGAACAGCACTCCGTTTTTTTCGTGCAACGCGCGAATGGCCTTGCCGATTCGTTCGCCCAGTTGTTCGGCGAAGGGCACTTCGTGGCGCGCGATTACCGTCACGTTGAGCCCATGCTTGCGCAACGCGGATGCCGCTTCCAGGCCAATGAAGCTGTCGCCGACGATCAGTGCATGGCGCCCGGGTTTGGCGACGGCGAGAATTTTCTTCGCATCGTCACGGCAGCGCAGGGTCAGCACTTGCGGCAGATCGGCGCCAATCAGCGGTAGGGCACGAGGCTCTCCACCGGTGGTAATCAACGCTGCGTCGTAGGCAAAACGACGTCCGTCGGCCAGCGTCAGGCGTTTGTTGGTGACGTCCAATTTCATCACCTCGCCCTGAATCCGTTCGATTCGGTTGTTGTGATAGAAATCGTTTTCGCGAAGCGGCGGGGTTTCATCGGGGCGCATGTCGGCGGCAATGACAAATTTGCTCAGAGCTGTGCGGTCGTACCCAGGATCGGTTTCCCGGTCGATCAACTGCAGACGTCCGTTGAAGCCCTTTTCTCGCAATGCGCAGGCAGCGGCGGTTCCCGCAGCGCCCGCGCCAATGACGATAAAACATCGGTCGTCGTCAGGCAGCACTTCTGGCTCGGGCCGCATGGGCTGGTCGTCCACATGAATCTGGTCTTCGATGACTTGGGTCGGGTAGCGGATCAGTCCATCGAGCGCCGGTGGTTCACACAGATGGCCGTCCTCGACTGAAAACTCGGCTTTGTGCCAAGGGCAAATCAGATGGCCGTTGCACACCGCGCCGTCCGCCAGTGGCGCACCTGCGTGGGGGCATTCGGCCTGATAGGCGCGTACCTCTTCTCCATGCCGAACCAGCACCACTTTCGTCTCGCCCACTTCAACCTGAATGCCGCGATCTCGACGAAGATCGGCCAGGCTCGCGACTCGATGCATTGGCATGTGACTTACTCCCAGGCTTTCTTTTGGGAGTAGGCCGCACGCGAAGAGGTTCAGAGAATCTGCTCAGCGCTCCAACCCCAGCCGCTCATGCCAGTCGGCAATCGACTCTTCGGGGTATTGCTCGAACTGCTGATCCTTCGGCCCGGCTTCTACCTCGACCCACGACGCCTTGGAGTCCAGCAATAAATGCGTGTGTTCCGGCGGGGTCGGCAGGGGCGTGTCGATGGCCGAGGCGAACGGGTGAATCAACTCCGGCCATTCTGGGCTGAACAGCCACAGCCCACTCCCGCAGTGTTTGCAGAAGTGCCGCTCGGCGCTACTGGTGTGGACGTGGTGATTGTGCTCGTCCCTCATCTTCGCGTGATAGATGGCGATGCTGCTTTTGCCTTTCACCTTCAAGGTTTTCGCGTCGCCGCCCAGGTTGATCGAATAGCCGCCACCGCCTTGGGTCTTGCGACAGATCGAGCAGTAGCAACGCTGATAAGGGTAGGGGTGGGCGCTGGTCAGACTAAACTCCACCTCGCCGCAATGGCATGAACCTTCCAGATGCATGGCGTCGTCTCCTTTGTGTTTATCGACTAATAGGTCTAGACCGCGCCACGGCACCAGGTTCGAAGTTTTCTCGAACAGCTGTTCGGAAACTTCATGAAGCCGAGCCCTCAAGAAGCCCTGAGAGGCGTCGATATCCGATAGTCGTACGACGACTTTTACGACCACTGCCACTAAAAACAACGAGCCAACGGTCATGAACCTACGCAATTTGACCATCGCCCGCCGCGCGGGCCTTGGATTCACGCTTATCTCCCTGCTTGTCGCATTGCTCGGCTGGTTTGCCCTGACGCAGATGTCCACCATTCGCCAGAGTGAAGTCGCGGTCGAGAGCAACTGGATGCCGAGCATGCGTCTGGTCAACGACATCCGCGAGGCGATGTTGCGCATTCGTACGATCTCTCTGCGCATGGCGCTGGACACCGACCCCAAGAACGTCAGCGTCTACAAAGGCCAGATGGACGCTCGGGCCAAGGTCCTCAGCGACAAATTGACGAGCCTCGACACATTCATCGACACCCCTGAAGAAAAAGGCCTGTACGACAAGTTTCGCGGCACGCTCGCCGATTATCAGCGTGGCCTGGCGCAGTCGTTCGTGCTGGCGGAAAGCGGCGATCTGAAGGCGCTGAACACACTGCTGCTGGTCGACATGAAAACCGCAGTCGACGACTCCGGTTCACAGCTGGGCGATCTGGCGGATTTCTATTCGCGCCAGGTTGAACGGGAAGGCGTGGCGGCCCAATCGCAATACGTGCAGTCGCGCACGGTGGTATTGGTGTTCGTGTTGATCGCGGCATTGGCCACCGTGATCCTCGCGTTGTGGCTGACTCGCAGCATCATCCTGCCTCTGGAAGAAGCGGTAAGCGCTGCCGAGTTCGTGGCCAAGGGCGATCTGACCCACGACATTCGCGTCGAAGGCAAGGACGAAGTCACTCGCCTGCTGCACGCCCTGCAACAGATGCAGAACAACCTGCGTAGCACCCTGAGCCTGATCGGCAACTCCGCGAGCCAGTTGGCATCGGCGGCCACCGAACTGAACTCGGTCACCGAAGACAGCCATCGCGGGCTGCATCAGCAGAACGCCGAAATCGAGCAAGCCGCGACGGCGGTCAACGAGATGACCTCGGCGGTCGAGGAAGTCGCGCGCAACGCGGTTTCCACTTCACAGGCTTCGAGTGAATCCAACGACGCGGCCCAGGACGGCCAGGCGCGGGTGATCGAAACCGTGACCTCGATTCAGAACCTCTCCAGCAACGTGCAACACACCTCGGTATTGGTGCAGAACCTCGCCGATCAGTCTCAGGACATCGGCAAGGTGCTGGACGTGATCCGCTCCATTGCCGAGCAGACCAACCTGCTGGCGCTGAACGCCGCGATCGAAGCCGCACGCGCCGGTGAGTCGGGGCGGGGCTTCGCCGTGGTCGCCGACGAAGTCCGCGCTTTGGCGCACCGGACGCAGCAGTCGACGCTGGAAATCGACAAGATGGTGACCACCATGCGCAGCGGTTCCAGCGAAGCGCTGGAATCGATGCTGGTCAGCCGCTCACGGGCCTCGGAAACCCTTGAGCTGGCACAAGGCGCCGGTGAATCGCTGACGCGTATCACCTCGTCGATTCATGAGATTTCCGAGCGTAACCTGGTCATCGCCAGCGCCGCCGAGGAACAGGCGCAAGTGGCGCGGGAAGTGGATCGCAACATCGTCAACATCCGCGATCTGTCGCTGCAGTCTTCGTCCGGGGCCAACCAGATCAGCGCATCGAGCAACGAGCTGTCGCGCCTGGCCGGGGAGTTGAATCTGGTCGTGACACGTTTCCGCGTGTAAGAGCCGAGCTACAAACCTTCCACGTAAGACACATGACCCGTGGGAAGGAGCTTGCTCGCGAATGCAGGGCGTCAGGCAATGAGTCGGGCGCTGTTGCACACGCAGCAAGTCCTGTGGGAGACGCCGGAGGTCACGACGGCAGCGAAGGCGGCGTGTCAGCCAGCATCGAACTGCCTGAACCACCGCTTCGCCACTGTCGTAACCTCCAGCAGCTCCCACAGGGTCCGGGGTGTCTGGAGGTCCGAGTTTTTCACGCGAAACGTTTGAAGGCCGGCGCTGTTCATGCAAACGCCGCGGATCCTGTGGGAGACGCCGGAGGTCACGACGGCAGCGATGGCGGCGTGACAGTCAGCATCTAATTGCCTGACCCACCGCTTCGCCACTGTCGTAACCTCCAGCAACTCCAACAGGGTCCGGGGTGTCTGGAGGTCGGGCGTTGTGCATGCAGGACGTTTTGAGTCGGGCGCCGTTCAGGCAAACGCAGCAAACAGGACGTTTTGAGTCGGGCGCTGTTCATGCAAACGCAGCACATCCTGTGGGACACGCCGGAGGTCACGACGGCAGCGAAGGCGGCGTGGCAGTCAGCATCGAATTGCCTGACCCACCGCTTCGCCACTGTCGTAACCTCCAGCAGCTCCCACAGGGTCCGGGGTGTCTGGAGATCGGGCGCTGTGCATGTGGGATGTTTTGAGTCGGGCGCTGTTCATGCACACGCCGCGAATCCTGTGGGAGACGCCGGAGGTCACGACGGCAGCGAAGGCGGCGTGTCAGCCAGCATCGAACTGCCTGACCCACCGCTTCGCCACTGTCGTAACCTCCAGCAGCTCCTACAGGGTCCGGGGTGTCTGGAGGTCGGGCGCTGTGCATGCGAGATGTTTGATCTGTTAACTGACCCGCCATATTCGCGAGCAAGCTCCCTCCACATTACAACTCGCCAGTCTTTGATCACCGGTGCTGCTGTCCGCATACAACTTGTGGGGGCTTCAAGCATGCCTTTGCATAAACGTTTCACCTCATTCACTTGCCTGCACCTGTCCTTGGCTTGCATGATTCTCCCCGACTAATAATTCCTGGCGGGCTGAACCTGCCGAGCAGATAGGTGAAAGGCAATGGATGATGTGAACCACGGTTTCAGCAGCTGGCTGCGCGCCCCCGGACACACGGCGTGGCTCATGCAGGAAGGCAATCGCCTGCTGGCGTTCGCCAAGGCGGCGAAGCTGCCTCAGGGCTTTGGCAATCTGGACGAACATGGGCGTCTGCCCGCCGATGCCGTTGCCGAGACCATGAACACCGCACGCATGACCCACAGCTTTGCCATGGCCCACATCAGTGGCATTCCCGGTTGCGCCGAACTGGTGGATCACGGGGTTGCCGCGCTGGCCGGGCCCTTGCGCGATGCCGAGCATGGCGGCTGGTTCGCCAAGCCCCTTGAACACAGCACCGATACCGGTAAAGCCGCCTACCTGCATGCCTTCGTTGCCCTGGCCGCATCCTCTGCGGTGGTGGCCCAACGTCCCGGCGCCAAGGCGCTGCTGGAGCAGGCGATTCAAGTCATTTCCCAGCACTTCTGGAGCGAGGAAGAGGGCGCCATGCGCGAATCCTTCGCCCGCGACTGGAGCGATGAAGAAAGCTATCGCGGCGCCAACAGCAACATGCACAGCACCGAAGCCTTCCTGGCACTGGCCGATGTCACCGGTGATGCGCGCTGGCTGGATCGTGCACTGCGCATCGTCGAGCGCGTCATTCATCAGCACGCCGCGGCCAACGATCATCAGGTGATCGAGCACTTCGACCTGCAATGGCAGCCGGTGCGCGAATACAACGCCGACAAGCCCGACGACGGTTTCCGCCCTTATGGCACCACGCCGGGCCATGCCTTCGAGTGGGCGCGGCTGGTGTTGCATCTGGAGGCCGCGCGGCAGAGAGCCAAGCTGGAAACCCCGGCCTGGTTGGTGGAAGACGCCCGCATGCTGTTCGAAAACGCTTGTCGCTACGGATGGGATGTCGATGGTGCGCCGGGCATCGTCTACACCCTGGACTGGGAAAACCGCCCGGTGGTGCGCCATCGTCTGCACTGGACCCACGCCGAAGCGGCCGCGGCGTCGGCGGCCTTGTTGCAGCGTACCGGCGAGCAACAGTACGAAACCTGGTACCGCACGTTCTGGGAATTCAACGCGACCCTGTTCATCGATTACCAGAACGGCAGCTGGCGCCATGAGCTGAACCCGCAGAATCAGCCGAGCGCTGACATCTGGCCGGGCAAGCCTGACCTCTATCATGCCTATCAGGCGACGCTGCTGCCGGTTCTGCCACTGGCGCAAAGTCTGGCGACTGCACTAGAGCATCTGCAGTGATCAGGATCGGCGACTACATCGAATCGATGGACACCTCCGCGCTCTCTCGCTGGGCGTCGTTGACGCCGTGGGAACTGGTGACCCGTGCCAGCGAGATCGTTCGCGAAGTGCTGGTGACCCTGGGCGATGAGTACGAAATTCGCGGCGACATCGCGCTGCACAAGACGGTGATCGTGGAGGAGGGCGCAGTGCTCAAGGGGCCGCTGATCATCGGGCCACATTGCTTCGTCGCCAGCGGCGCTTACCTGCGTGGAGGTTGCTGGGTGGGCGAGCGTTGCATCTTCGGCCCCGGCGCGGAGTTGAAGACTTCGTTCGTGTTCGACGGCACCAAGCTGGCCCATTTCAATTTCGTCGGCGACTCGGTTCTTGGGGCCGGAGTCAATCTGGAAGCGGGCAGCATCGTCTGTAATTACCGCAACGAGCGCGACGACAAGGAAGTGCGCGTACGCGTCGACGGCCGTTTGCGGGCTACAGGTTGCGACAAGTTCGGCGCGTTGATCGGCGATCGGTCACGGGTCGGCGCCAATGCCGTGCTGGCGCCGGGTACGTTGCTGGCCAAGGCCTCGATTATCCGGCGAGGTGAGGTGTTCGATGCCGAGGTGGTGAAAACTTGAGGCATCCAGCGTGCTGCCTTTGATTGTGGCGTGAGGCAGTAAAATTATGCCAACCGCTGCGTCACCCGAATCACCTGCCGGGCGATGTACGCGCCGGTCACGATCACGCCGAACAAGCGCAGGGTCTGCATCGCCAGCACGAAGCCGACATCCGAATGGGTGTCGATGGCGATGATCGCCATGGCGTCCAGGCCGCCGGGGCTCGTGGCCAGGTACACCGACAGGAAGTCCTTGCCCATCATCTCGGCGATGACCCAGGCTGAAATCGCGCACAGCAGAATCAACAGCAGTGCGCCGAAAATCATCGCAGGCAGACGCCGCCAGACGTAGCCGATGGTCACCCGGTCGAAACGCAGGCCGATGTAACTGCCGATGGCACCGTAGGCGATTGCCAGCAGCCAGGTCGGCATGACGATCTGCAGCACGCCGCTCAATTGCAGCGCACCACCCAGAATCAGTGGCACCAACAGTGCGCCCGCCGGCACCTTCGATCCAAGCGTGACGCCGACCACGATCACCAGCAGACTCAGGCCGAGGTTGAGCAGGTTGGCCCCTTGCAGCAATGCGTCGCTGCTGTGGGCATCGGTGCCACCGACGTCGGCGCCAATCAGGCGGCTGACCAGCGCGCCGACCATCACCACACAGACCACCCTTACATATTGCATGGTCGCCACTACGCGGGAGTCGGCGCCGTAATCCTCGGACATCGCCACCATCGCCGATGCCGCGCCCGGCGAAGTGCCCCAGGCCGCCGTGCTGCCCTGAATGCCGCCCCAGCGCGCCAGCCCAATGCCCACCAGAGCGCTGAGCGCCACGGTCAGCAATGTGGCAAACACCATGACGTGCCATGAGTGGAGAGCGGTAAGCAGCACGCCCATGGTCATCGAATGCGCGACCAACACGCCGACCGAGCCTTGACCCAGACGAAACACATGCTTGTGCAAGCGAATGTTGGCACCGGACACGCCGAAACCGATGGCGACCAGCATGGGGCCGAGAAACAGCGCGGCGGGGACGTGAAAGTATTTGAAGGCTTGACCGGCACTACCGGCGAGAAGAATCAGCAGCGTCCATTGCAGCAATGGGTGCAGGGTTCCAAGGGAAAACGAGGCGGGGCGCGACAACGAGGATCTCCAGAGCATGGGCTTTTTCCTGAGGGAAGATCGTCCAATGACGGGGATTATCGACAGCGCAATCGATCAAGTCTATTTTCTAATAATCATGAATTGATAACTTTGGTTGATATATGGACCTGCGCGACCTGACCTATTTCGAAACCATCGCCGAACTTGGGCATCTGGGGCGCGCCGCGGAGAAGCTCAACCGCAGCCAGCCTGCGTTGACCAAAAGCATTCAGCGTCTGGAAGAGTCGTTCGGCACCAAGCTGTTTCAGCGCGACGGACGGCGAATCAAGCTGACGGCGGTCGGTGAACTGCTGCAGGCACGGGGCAAAATGCTGCAACAGAGCATCGCTCAGACCCAGCGCGAAGTGCGTGACTTCGCCAGCGGCGCAGTGGGCGAAATCCGCTTGGGTTGTGCCTCGACCATGGCGGAATACCTGCTCCCTGAGCTGACCAATGCGCTGCTCAAACGCGCGCCGGAAATTACCCTGAAGCTGGTGATCGGCCAGGACGACATGCTTCGCGAACAGCTGCGCTCGGGGCATCTGGACATGATCATTTGCTCCCAGCGGGCCATCGAAGATGAATTCACAGCCCACCCGATCCTGACCGACGAGGCAGTGGTCATCGCCAGCCGCAATCACCCGATCTTCAACGCGCCGTTTCAGATGAGTGACCTGTGCAATTACCGCTGGGTACTACCCCCGCCCGGCGTGTCGTCGCGGATGTGGGTCGATGACGCGTTCGCCCGAAATAACCTGCCGCTGCCGGTGGTGCAGATCGAGGCCAATTCCATTTCCCTGTTGCCGCGCCTGATCGCCCAGACCCGCCTGTTGAGCTTCATTGCCCGGGAAACCCTGGAATATGGCAAGAACATGCAATATCTGCGCGAAGTGCCGTTGGAACATACCACCATGGCGCGGACCATCTGCGTCATCCTGCGTCGCGAGGGTTACCTTTCACCGGCCGCTCATGCCATGGCGCAAATGCTCCGCGATGACGGCGGATCGTTTTTCAGCTGGGTGTGATCGCGGCGTTTTGTGGAGTAGCCTTGAAACCGATTGGACAGATCTGGGAGAGAACACAGATGCACGTACAGCCTCACACACGCGGCAAGCACAATCTGCCATCGTACTTTCTGAACCACGAAGACCAGCATTTCGGAGGCGACCAATCGCCGCTCAACGACTCCGATGCCGATGAAGACAGCGACCCGGAAGGCGATCTGGACCTGGGCGATCTGCGGCTGGATGAGTTCGAGGATTCGGACAAGCTGGATATCGGGTCTTCGACGTTGGGCTGATGATCGAGCGATTTCTGCTCGATCATAAATCTCACGGTCAATGAACAAAATGTGAGAGGGAGCTTGCTCGCGAATGCGTTGTGTCAGTGAGCTGATCAATCACAGGCACTGTGCCTTCGCCAGTAAGCTCCCTCCCACGGGTTCAGCGTTCGGCGTTACTTCATATCTGAACGAGACGCGAAAAATCGTGCCAGCGCCTCAACCCCTGCCTCCGCCGTTTCGCTGCTTCCAGCCCAGGTGCAGGCCAGCATCAGATTCTTCGGCAACTGAAAATCCTCCACCTGAAACCCCTGTGCATCGAAGCCTTCAGCATCGTGCTCGATCTGGTCACGCAGCGATCCCGAGTCCTCGAAGTACGCCCACACCGGTTTACCGAGCGCGACGGCCATGCCCACCTCGAACGCTGTCCCGGAATCCGGCTCGCCCCCGCGAAACACATTGAGATTGGCCAATACTCCGTCGCAGCGTTTGATCATCTCGATGTTGGCCTTGCAGATCAGCGCAGCGGTTTCCTCAGGTGGCAGACCCTGCGCCACCTCATTGTCGAACGGGTACAGCCCCTCAAGGCCATGGGCGTCGCACAGGGCTTTCAGATAACGACCATGCTCGATAGCGTCGGCACGAAATACATCGAAGCCGGCCAGGTAGATGCGTGGTTTGCTGGAGGAGGGCATGGCGTTTTCCTTCTGGGGCGGATGCCGAGAGTCTAACGGCTGATCGCGATGCCGTTGATCAGGCAAGTGCGGACAGCTCAAAAAAGGGGCTGGAATCTGTACGGATAAACAGTATCCTGACGCCTTTTCCGCCAGACGTTACGTGACATCGCCGTGAGCACTTCTCCCCTCGACAATCCGTTCTATTACCTGGAGAACTTTCGCCAGGTACTGGGCTGGATTGCCCAACGCTACGATGATCTGCTCGACGACGAGGAGCGGCGTTTCATCGACGAATTCGCGGGTTTGCCGCAACCGGCCCAGGCGCTGCTGGTGCGCATGGTCATGCGCAAAGGCACCTTGTTTCGGGCGAGCAAACTGGATTACGCCGAAATCGGCGACGTTCGCCTCGCCGCCGCGCCCTTGCTCGAATATGGCTGGGTGCATGGCGAACCGCATCTGGATCTTCAAACCCTGTTTGCGTTGCTGCGCAAGGATGAGTTGAGCCTCTGCTTCAAAGCCCACGGCGTCAGAAGCGCGGAAAAGAAAGCCGATCTGCTTGAGCGTCTGCTGCCTTTTTATCAAGCGCCGCAGCCTTTGCAGGAATGGTTTTCGGGGTTTGATGAGATCATTTTTGGGCTACAGGTAATGCCCCTGTGCGACCGCTTGCGGCTGCTGTATTTCGGCAACCTGTATCAGGAATGGTCAGAGTTCGTGCTCGCGGATCTGGGCATCTATCGCTACGAAAAGGTCGAGTTTTCTATCGAGTCTCGCGGCATCACCCAGCGCGCGGACATCGACACCTGCCTGCATCTGCACAATTGCCGTCAGGCGCTGGATGAGGGCGTTGCCCTGGACGAACTGGCCGCCCAGGCACTGGCCATCCACACTGAAAACCCTTGGCTTGCGATGCGTCGGGCCAAGCTGCTGTTCCAGATCGGCTATCAGGCTGAACGTGAGCAGGAGTTGCCGCTGGCGTTGTGTGTCTATGCGCAATCCAGTTATCCCGGCGCCCGAGTGCGCAGGATTCGAGTACTGGAGCGCAGCGAGCAATATATCGAGGCGATGGCACTGTTGCAGCAGGCCGAGTCTGCGCCAGAAAACGCCGAAGAAACCCAACACCTGCTGCGGATCGCACCGCGCCTGCAACGCAAGTTAGGCGATGCCAGCGTACGACGCAGGGCGAAGCGGGCGGTCACCCGGCTCGACCTGAGTGTGGTGCCGTTGCCGGAATACAGCGTCGAACAGCTGATTCAGTTGCACTTGGCCGAAGAGGGCAGCGAGGTGCATTACGTCGAAAATGCGCTGATCAACTCACTGTTCGGGCTGCTCTGCTGGCCTGCGATTTTCGCACCGCTGCCAGGGGCGTTCTTTCATCCGTTTCACAGCGCGCCGAGCGATCTTTACAGCCCGGATTTCTATCAGCGTCGAGCCGCGATGTTCGATGCGTGCCTTGCGCAACTGGACGACGAAGGTTATCAAACGGTCATTCGCCAGCATTACGTCAGCAAGTTCGGCCTGCAATCGCCGTTTGTGTTCTGGGGCACGTTGACCCCGGAGTTACTGGATCAGGCGCTGCATTGCCTGCCTGCGGCGCATCTCAAGCGCTGGTTCCGTCGCCTGCTGCAAGACATCAAGGCCAATCGCACCGGCATGCCCGACCTGATCCAGTTCTACCCCGAGCAGCGCAGCTACCGGATGATCGAAGTCAAAGGCCCCGGCGATCGTTTGCAGGACAATCAGTTGCGCTGGCTGGATTTCTGCGCCGAGCACGAGATGCCGGTGGTGGTGTGTTATGTGCGGTGGGCAGAGGATGCGGTGTGTCAGTCGACAGCCGTCTGACAAATCTGCCGCTATCGCTGTCGTCGTGACCTCCGACGTCTCCCACAGAGTCCGTGCTGCTACAGATGGGGATGTCTGGGCATTAGCGCTTCACCTTCTTCGGCGGTAGCGGCAGCGGCGCGAACAAGGCTTCGATTTCCTCATCCTGCAGCTTCCAGTCCCCGGAAGTCCTCCCGTCCAGCACGCCGGACGCCAAGGCTGACTTTTCATGCTGCAGGTGCTGGATTTTCTCTTCCACCGTGCCGCGGGCGATCAGCTTGTAGACGAACACCGGTTTTTCCTGACCGATGCGATAGGCGCGGTCAGTGGCCTGATTTTCCGCAGCGGGATTCCACCATGGGTCGTAATGAATCACCGTGTCCGCCGCCGTCAGGTTCAGACCCGTCCCGCCCGCCTTGAGGCTGATAAGGAAGATCGAACGCTTGCCGCTCTGGAAGTCCTGCACCGGCGTGCGTCGATCTTTGGTACGGCCAGTCAGCAAGGCGTATTCGATGCCGCGTTGTTGCAGTTCCACCTCGATCAGTTCGAGCATCGAGGTGAACTGAGAGAACAGCAGGATCTTGCGGTTCTCCGACAGCAGTTCTTCCAGCATTTCCATCAGGCTTTGCAGCTTGGCCGAGCTGGAATGCCGAGGGTTGAGCGGCACGTTGTTGACCAGACGCAGGTCGCAGCAGACCTGGCGCAGCTTGAGCAGCGCCTCCAGAATGATGATCTGACTGCGCGCCACGCCCTTGCGGGTGATCTCGTCGCGCACCTTTTTGTCCATCGCCAGACGCATGGTTTCGTATACGTCGCGTTGTGCATCGTTGAGTTCGACCCAATGCACGATTTCGGTCTTGGGCGGCAACTCGGTAGCGACCTGCTCCTTGGTGCGGCGCAGCAGGAAGGGTTTGATCCGGGCATTGAGATGCTGCAAGCGCGCTTCGTTGCCGAGCTTTTCAATGGGCGTGCGGTAGTTGCTGCTGAACTGCTTGGCGTCGCCCAGCCAGCCCGGCATCAGGAAATGGAACAGTGACCAGAGTTCACCCAGATGGTTTTCCAGCGGCGTGCCGCTCAGGCACAGGCGTTGCCGGGCGTTGAGCTGGCGCGCCGCCTGGGCCGCCTTGCTGTTGGGGTTCTTGATGTACTGCGCTTCGTCGAGCACCAGCACATGCAGCAGCTGTTTGCTGAGCAGCTCCACATCCCGTGGCAGCAAGGCGTAAGTGGTCAGGATCAGGTCGTAGTCCTCCAGACTCTCGTATTCCTGATGCCGGTTGGCGCCATACAGCGCGAGCACATTGAGCTGGGGCGTGAAGTGCTTCGCCTCGTCCATCCAGTTGGGGATGAGACTGGTGGGCATCACCGCCAGCGCTGGACGATCCAGGCGCCCGGCCTGTTTTTCCACCAGCAAATGCGCGAGGGTTTGCAGGGTCTTGCCCAGGCCCATGTCATCGGCCAGCACGCCGCCGACTTCCAGTTCGCGCAGCGCCTGCATCCAGCTCAGGCCTTCGAGCTGATAAGGCCGCAGCTTGGCGTTGAGCCCTTTGGGCACCTTGACGCTGGCGTTCTTGATGTTCACCAGCCGCTCGGAGAACTGTCGCAGCCGGTCGCCGCCTTGCCACACCAGCGGCATGTCGTCGAGCTGCTTGAGGCGCGTGGCGTCAGCAGTGTTCAGGCGAATGGCGTCATTGCCTTCCTCCCGCCAATAGAAATCGCCGAGGGTGGCCAACACGGTTTTCAACCGGCCGTAGGGCAGGGCGACCTGAATCGGTCCGCCGCCGCGCTGGGTGAAATGGTTGAGTTGCACCAGCAGTTGCTCATCGTCGCGGCGCTTGGCGATACCGGCCAGGGTCATCAGCTCCGGGTGCGTGCGCAGCAAGTTGATCAGGATCGGCAGCAGGCTCAGGCGCTCGCCGTTGACGATGATCCCCAGTTCCAGATCGAACCAGTCTCGCTCCGGCTCCTCGTCGACGACCGCATACCAGTCGTCCACCGGCGTCACGTCGAAACCGAAATCATCGTGCATCTCGACGTCCCAACCGTGATCACGAAGCACCGGCAACTCATCGAGCATGAAGCTCAGCCAGGCCTTGTCGTTGGGCAGTTCGAACATTTCCCCGGCGCTGTCGGGCAACGCCTTGCTCTGGCGGGTGGCGATGCGGAATCCGATGTCCTGCAACTGCCTGCGGTATTGCCCTTCGCGGTCCATATGACGACGCAGACGCAGTGTCTCGTCTGTCAGGTGGCGCACGATATCGCTGGAGCGGCCGGGGCTGGGCATGCCCGAGGCGTAGAACTCGCCGTAACCAAAGGCCAGTGCGGCGCGGTGCTGAATGTGCCGCTGCATCTTGCCGTTGCGCGGCTCGTAGGCGCTGAACTCGAAGCTGGCGAGGATCAGTCGGGGTTTGGGTTCGATATCGCTGATGATGCGCTCAGGCAAGGCTGGCTTTTCTTCGGGCTTGGGCGCGAGGGTGGACGATTGTCGGTCCACGTTTGCCAGAAGTTCAGGCAAGGTTTCGGGATCCTGCAGGAAGAACAGCGCCGCCGCACAGTGCTTGCAGTTGTTCCTGACCGGACAGGTGCATTTGCCCACCACAAAGTTGCGCGTGCGCTCCGGGTCTTTGAACTGCAGGGTCTGGGTGTAGATTTCCAGGCTCGAGCCACGGCAGACGGTGCGAACCAGATCGGGACTCAGGTGCTGCAGCGACACGCGTTTCTGCCGCGCATAGTCGAGCCCGCGTTCCACGCTCTGCGCCTTGAACAACGGTTCCCATGGCAGGGCCAGGGCTTTTTCCAATAGGGATGACACGTCTGGCCCTACGTCAACGCGGTGCTTGAAGAGGAGAAACCTTGATCAACATGGCCAGACTTCCGTTGTCCATGTAGGTCAATTCGCCGTTGCGAACCCGAGTCGCCTGACGCATCCGTTCGCTGGTGACCAGCACGCCGTGGTCGTCGAGCTGGTTGACCCAGAAATTGGCGTCGATGTCCGTGAAGCGTGCAAGGCCCAGGCTGACCGTTCCCTCAATGGGAAAGTGGCCGAATTGTTCCTGACCGCTGCTGATCGCAACCTTGCTCGGTGTCGCGCTGAGGTCCTGTTGCCAGGCTCGGTGCAGCAGCACTTTGTAACTGTCGCTGGATTCCAGCTTGCTCACCAGCCCGTCAAGCGCGGTAGCGGTCTGGTTGTCGGCCCCCAGTTTCTGCGCGCCAGCGGCCCAGTCTTCCGGGGCAGGCTGGTTGGTGGCCGCCGGTTCGCCGTTCTGGCGAAACAGGATCATCTCCACCTGATAAGTGCCGTCGGCTAAGGCCGCAGGAGCGATCAGCACCAGCAGCAGGGTGAGCGAGCGAAACAGACGCATGGTGAATCCTTAAACCGACTTTTTGGAGGGCTGCGGGGTCAGGCGCTCAAGCAGCGCTTCAATCGTATTGAAGCGCTCCTCGGGACGTTCCATCGGCACCGTGAACTTGAACAATGTGGCACCTTCAAATTTGTACCGCTTGGGTTGCCCCTGAATCAGCTTGATCAATGTCAGCGGATCTACTGGAGTATCGGCCGCGAATTCGATTCGTCCACCCTGCGGGCCAGCATCGACCTTCTTGATCCCCAGTTGCTCGGCCTTGAGTTTGAGCGAGGTCATGCGCACCAGATTCTTGGTCGGTTCCGGCAGCAGGCCGAAGCGGTCGATCATTTCCACCTGCAGGTCTTTGAGGCCCTCTTCGTCGGCGGCGTTGGCAATGCGCTTGTAGAGGATCAGGCGCGCATGCACGTCCGGCAGGTAATCCTCCGGGATCAGCCCGGGCACTCGCAGGTTGATTTCCGGACCGCCGCCCAGCGGCTGATCCAGATTCGGCTGCTCGCCCTTGCGGATCGACTTCACCGCGCGTTCGAGCATTTCCATATAAAGGGTGAAACCCACGGCCTGGATCTGCCCGCTCTGGCCTTCGCCGAGCAGCTCGCCCGCACCGCGGATTTCCAGGTCGTTGGTCGCCAGCACGAAGCCTGCGCCCAGGTCCTGAGTGTTGGCGATCGCTTCCAGACGCTTCTCGGCGTCGGGCGTGATCTGCTTGCGCGGCGGCGTCAGCAGGTAGGCATAAGCCTGGTGGTGACTGCGCCCGACACGGCCGCGCAACTGGTGGAGCTGGGCCAGGCCGAACTTGTCGGCGCGTTCGATGATGATGGTGTTGGCGCTCGGCACGTCGATGCCAGTCTCGATGATGGTCGAGGCGATCAGTACGTTGAAACGCTTGTGATAGAAATCGCTCATCACCTGTTCGAGATCGCGCTCATGCATCTGCCCGTGGCCGATGCCGATGCGAGCTTCGGGGACCAGTTCGGCGAGGTCGGCGGCGCATTTTTCGATGGTCTTCACATCGTTGTGCAGGTAGTAGACCTGACCGCCGCGCAACAGCTCACGCAGCAACGCCTCTTTGACCGTCGGCTTGTTCTGCTCCATGACGAAGGTGCGCACCGATAGCCGGCGGGCGGGCGGGGTGGCGATGATCGACAGGTCGCGCATGCCGGCCACGGCCATGTTCAGCGTGCGCGGGATTGGCGTGGCGGTCAGGGTCAGGATGTCGACCTCGCTGCGCAACGCCTTGAGCTGTTCTTTCTGACGCACACCGAAGCGGTGTTCTTCGTCAATGATCACCAGCCCCAGATTCTTGATTTTGACGTCGTCCTGCAACAGCTTGTGCGTGCCGATGACGATATCGATCTTGCCTTCGGCCAGATCGGCCACGGCGGCGTTGATCTCCTTGGCCGATTTGAAGCGGCTCATGACTTCAACGGTCACCGGCCAGTCGGCGAAACGGTCGCGGAAGCTGTTGTAGTGCTGCTGGGCGAGCAGGGTGGTCGGCACCAGAATCGCCACCTGCTTGCCGCCGTGCACGGCAATGAACGCAGCACGCATTGCCACTTCGGTCTTGCCGAAACCGACGTCACCGCACACCAGGCGGTCCATCGGCTTGGGTGCCAGCATGTCGTGGCGCACGGCTTCGATGGTGGTCTGCTGGTCCGGGGTCTCCTCGAACGGGAAGCCGGCGCTGAAGGTCTCGTAGTCCAGCTTCGGATCGGCGAACGCATACCCCTCGCGGGCGGCGCGGCGGGCGTAGATGTCGAGCAGTTCGGCGGCCACGTCGCGTACTTGCTCGGCCGCTTTGCGCTTGGCTTTCTGCCAGGCTTCGGAACCCAGCCGGTGCAGCGGCGCCAGTTCGTCATCGCTGCCGGTGTAGCGGGCGATCAGGTGCAGGTTGGCGACCGGGACGTACAGTTTGGCCTCTTCGGCGTATGCCAGCATCAGGAACTCGGCGACCTGATTTTCGACTTCCAGTGTGGCCAGCCCCAGATAGCGTCCGACACCGTGGTCGATGTGCACCACCGGCGCGCCTTCGCGCAGTTCGGCGAGGTTCTTGATAACCGCATCGTTGGAGTGACCGTCGGCGCGTTTCTCGCGTCGACGGCGCTGCATCACTCGCTGACCGAACAGTGGGCTTTCGGCAATCAGTGCCAGCGCCGTTTGGTCCAGCGCTGTCTGTTCCAGTAGCAGACCTTCGTCCAGCGGCGCGATGGTGATTGCCAGCCGCTCCTTGCTGTCGACGAACTCCTGCCAGCTGTCGAGGGTTTTCGGGCGCAGCTTCAGCCGTTCCAGCAACTCCAGCAGCACTTCGCGACGGCCGGCGGATTCGGCGGTGAACAGCACGCGCCCGGGGAAATCGTTGAGGAAGTTCGACAACGCCGCCAATGGCTCGCTGGCCTTGGCCTCGATCGCCAGATTCGGCAGGGCCTGCGCCGGGAATCGTTCGCGTCCGACGCCGGTCTCCACGTCGTCCTGGCTGGTAACGACCCGCGGCCAGGTTTTAAGACGTGCGAAGCAGTCTTCCACCGGCAGGAACAGTTCATCGGGCGGCAACAATGGACGGTCAGGGTCGACGCGGCGTTCTTCATAACGATTGCGCACGTCCTTCCAGAAGGTCTCGGCGGCCTGCTCGATGCCTGGCAAGGAGAACACTTGCGTGTCCTGCGGCAGGTAGTCGAACAGGGTCGAGGTTTCTTCAAAGAACAACGGGATGTAGTACTCGATACCCGCAGGTGTAATCCCGCTGTTCAAATCCTGAAAGATCGGGCTACGGCGGAAGTCGACATCGAAGCGCTCGCGAAAACGCGCCTTGAAACGGGTGACGGCTTCCTTCTGCAGCGGGAATTCCTTGGCCGGCAACAGACGCACCGAATCGACCTTGTCGATGGAACGCTGGGTTTCCGGCTCGAAGGTGCGCAGGGTTTCGATTTCGTCGTCGAACAGGTCGATTCGGTAGGGCAGTTTGCTGCCCATCGGGAACAGGTCGATCAGCGCGCCGCGTACCGTGAACTCGCCATGCTCGTACACCGTGTCGACGTAGCGGTAACCGCTGGCCTCAAGCCGCGTGCGCATCAGCTCGACATCAAGCTTCTGGCCGACGTCGAGCACCAGGCTGCTGCCGAGCAGGAATTTGGTCGGCGCCAGTCGGTGCAGGGCGGTGGTGATCGGCACGACCAGTACGCCGTGTTCCAGCTCCGGCAGCCGGTAAAGGCTGGCGATGCGCTGGGAGATGATGTCCTGATGCGGCGAGAACAGGTCGTAGGGCAGGGTTTCCCAGTCGGGGAAATGCAGCACCGGAAGATCAGGGGCGAAAAACTTCAGTTCCTGTTCCAGACGCTCGGCACTTTGGCTGTCGGCGGTCAAAAGCAGGGTGAAGCGTTTCGCGGCGCTGGCGGCCTCGGCGATGGCCAGGCTCTGAGCGGCACCGGGCAGGTTGCCCCAATGTTGTTTGCCTGCAGCGGCAGGGAGAATCGGTAGGCGCAGAACGGGCACGGAAGATAAAGCTCCAGGCGTTGCGGCAAAGCCGGGGATTGTAACTAAATCGGGAATCCGCTGTCAGTTTTACGCTCACGCAATTATGTAGTGCCAGTCTTCTTCAAAACACTGGATTGCTCATAAACAAAGGCTTGGGCATAATGTAGTCCCTTTTTTCAGCCCCTACATGTGGAAGGTTCCCGTGACTCAGAAGCCCGACCAGTGTCTTGGTGAATGGATCGATCGTGAAGCGCTCGCCGAGGCGATGATCCCGCTAATCGGTCAGCTCTACCGCAATAACAACGTGGTGAGTTCGATCTATGGCCGCACCCTGATCAATCGTTCCGTCATCGCGATTCTCAAGGCGCACCGCTTTGCGCGTCATCGTCAAGCCGACGCGACCGAGTTGTCCGTACACGAGACTTTCCCGCTCATCAAAGCGATGAGCGAGCTTAAACTGGGTGCCGCTTCGGTCGACCTGGGCAAGCTGGCCGTCAAATACAAGGCCGAAGCCAATGGCCGTACTGCCGAGCAGTTCGTCCGTGAAGAAATGGCTGAAATCGTTGGCCAACAGAACTCCGGCGCTCGCAAGGGCACTGACGTCGTGCTGTACGGTTTCGGCCGTATCGGTCGTCTGCTGGCCCGCATCCTGATCGAAAAAACCGGTGGCGGCGACGGCCTGCGTCTGCGTGCCATCGTCGTGCGCAAAGGCGCCGAGAACGATCTGGTCAAGCGCGCGAGCCTGCTGCGTCGTGACTCGGTTCACGGCCCGTTCGACGGCACCATCACCATCGATGAAGCCAACAACACCATCAGCGCCAACGGCAACCTGATTCAGGTGATCTACGCCAAGAACCCGACCGAGGTGGACTACACCCAGTACGGTATCAAGGACGCGCTGCTGGTCGACAACACCGGTGTATGGCGTGATGCCGACGGTCTGGGCCAGCACCTGCAGTGCCCTGGCATCGACCGCGTGGTGCTGACCGCGCCGGGCAAAGGCAAGCTGAAGAACATCGTTCACGGTATCAACCACCAGCAGATCACTGCCGATGACAAGATCATCTCGGCTGCGTCCTGCACCACCAACGCCATCGTGCCGGTCCTCAAGGCCGTCAACGACAAGTTCGGTATCGTCAACGGTCACGTTGAAACGGTTCACTCGTACACCAACGACCAGAACCTGATCGACAACTTCCACAAGGGCGATCGCCGTGGCCGTAGCGCCGCGCTGAACATGGTCATCACCGAAACCGGCGCTGCCACTGCCGCTGCCAAGGCGCTGCCTGAGCTGGCCGGCAAGCTGACCGGCAACGCGATTCGCGTTCCGACGCCGAACGTGTCGATGGCGATTCTGAACCTGAACCTGGGCACCGCGACCACTCGCGAAGAAATGAACGAATACCTGCGCGAAACCGCGCTGTACTCGGACCTGCACAAGCAGATTGATTTCGTGAACTCGCAGGAAGTGGTCTCCACCGATTTCGTCGGCTCCCGCCACGCCGGTGTGGTCGATGCCGAAGCGACCATCTGCATGGATAACCGCGTTGTGCTGTACGTCTGGTACGACAACGAATTCGGTTACAGCTGCCAGGTGGTTCGTGTGATGGAAGACATGGCGGGCGTCAACCCACCGGCTTTCCCGAAGTAAGATAGAGGCAGCGGCGGGCCGTTAGCTGCACGCCGCAAGCTGAATCAAAAAACGCCCCGACTGGTTCGGGGCGTTTTTTTTGGGTGGAGGTTTGTGAAAAGCCGGAGGCTTTTCAAAAGTAACTCGCCGAAGGCGAAACAGGTCTGGCGTTACCGGTTAGCCAGAGCCCCAACCCCCAGACCCGTCACTCACACATAAAAAAGCCCGCTCAAAAAGCGGGCTTCTCATTGCGCTCAGGCTCAGTTCAGACCGAGTTTGCCACGCATCTGCGACAGGTCTTCAGCCAGGGTGTTGACCGGGCCGGCCAGGGCTTTACGGTCGTTTTCCTTGACCTTGTCATAGGTCTCGTAACCACCATCCTTGGTCTTGTACTTGGCCAGGATCTTGTCTACGGTCGCGAAGTTCTTCTCCACCTTGCTCACGAACGCTGCGTCAGACTTCTGCAGTTGCGGTTTGAACAGATCGACGATCTTCTTCGAACCGTCAACGTTGCCCTGGAAGTCATACAGGTCGGTGTGGCTGTAACGGTCTTCCTCACCGGACAACTTGGTCGCAGCCACTTCTTCCATCAGCGCAGCAGCACCGCCCACCACTTTCTCTGGCGGGAAAGTCATGTCGGCGATGCGCGATTGCAGCTCCTTGACGTCAGCCAGCAGCTTGTCAGCGAAAACAGCCTGATCCTTGGTGGTGTTCTGCGAGAACAGTGCATATTCCAGACGGTGGAAACCGGTGAAATCGTCAGCTTTCACGCCGTTTTCGTGGTCGTCTTCGCGGGAGTCGATCGAAGCGTCCAGGTCACTGAACAGCTCAGCGATAGGCTCGATGGATTCGTAGGAAATACGCGTCGTCGGGAACAGCTTCTTGGCAGTCGCCAGGTCACCTTTCTTGACGGCGTCGGTGAACTTCTGGGTGTCTTCAGCCAGTTTGTCGACGTTTTCGGTGACGTAAATCTTGTAGTCGGAAACTGGCGTTACCAGATCCAGCGGTGCCGTTGCCGCGAACACGGACATCGGGGTCTGCAACAAGCCGAGGGTAACCAACAACGCGAGAGGCGACTTTTTCATGGAACTCTTCCTTTGAGGTAAGGGTTGTCAGGCAGTTTTTGTTTTTACAGCAGAGGCAGCAGCCAGCAGTGACCGGCCGATGTAATCGTTGCTGTCCACAACGCCTGGCAGGGTAAAGAAGTAACCGCCGCCGATCGGCTTGAGGTACTCCTCCAGCGGCTCGCCGTTGAGGCGGGTCTGGACAGTGATGAAGCCTTTTTCCAGGTCCGACTGATAGCAGATGAACAGCAGGCCCATGTCCAGCTGACCGTTCTTGTTGACCCCGTTGGAGTAGTTGAACGGACGACGCAGGATCAGGTTGCGCTGACTCTGCGCGGTGCGCGGATTAGCGAGGCGGATGTGCGCATCGAGCTTGGTGACCTTGCCTTCCGGGTCCTTCTTGTAATCGGGGACGTCGGTTTCGGTCTTGCCATCCATCGGCGCGCCGGTGGTCTTGACCCGGCCGAAGATCGCTTCCTGTTCCTGCAGCGGAGTACGGTCCCAGCGCTCGACGAAGTTGCGGATGATCCGCACCGCCTGATAGCTGCCGTTGGCAGCCCAGGCCGGTTCGTCGCTGCCCGGTTGCACCCAGACCAGCTCGTTCATGGTCTTCTGGTTGTTCGAATCGGGGTTGGCAGAGCCATCGCGGAAACCGAGGAAGTTACGCGCGCTTTCAGGCGTCTGGCCGGGCTTGAGCGGTGCCTGGGCCGGTACCGTGCCTTCCTGTTTCCAGCGCACCAGCAGCAGGTCGGGCAGGTTCTTCACGATGTCGCGCAGGGCGTGAATGTTGCTGTCCGGGGCATTGGAGCAGAACTGGATGCTCAGGTCGCCATGGCAGCAGTCGGCTTCCAGCGCATCGTTGGGGAAACCGACCATGCGTTGCAGGCGCTTGGGCTTGACCTGTTCCAGGCCGAAGCGCTCGTCGAACAGTGAATCACCCACCGAAACGGTAATGGTCAGGTTGTCCGGGGTGACCACCGGGCCGAGGATGCCGGAGTCCAGCGGGGGCAGCTTCGGATCGACCTGCGGCACTGCGCCGCCGGTCATCAGGAAGGTAATGCGCTCGTTCAGGGTGCGGAACAGACGCTCGAGATCGTCGCGGTCCTGCGCCAATACGTCGAAGGAGACCATCATGCCCGCGGTCGGGCGCGGCGTGACGATGCCGCTCTGATGCACGCCATGGAACTCGTTGTGGTCCTGGGTCTTCTCGCTTTTAGGGGCTTCGGTCACTTGCGCCGGGGCAGGGGCTGCCAGGGCGTTGCCAGCAAGGCTTGCGCCAGCGATGGCAGCGCCCGCGGCGCCCAGGCCCATCAGGACACGGCGGCGTTCGGCGGAAATCGGGGCGTTGGATGAATCGGAGTCTTTCATGTGAATGCTACTTCGCTCTGGTTTCAGGGCCGGGCGGGCGCATCAGGCACCCGCCAGGGCACGCTTAAAGGCCGGTGAGGCCGAGGGCCGGATCGATTCCTTCGAGTGCATCGGCCAGCGCCTTGGCCTTGTCTGCGATTTGTTTTCGTTGTTCGGTACTGACCTGGTCGTACGGCGTGAAGCCGTCGTCGGTCTTGAGCATCAGCAACTGGTCATCGAGTGCGGTGGTCGCCTCGTCGATCTTCTTCTGCACGTCGCCGGAGGTCTTGGCCAGCAGCGGACGCAGCAGTTCGATGACCTTGCGGGTGCCTTCCAGATTGGCGGCGAAACCGGTGACGTCGATGTGGCTGTAGCGCTCTTCTTCACCGTTGCTGCGGATGTCGGCCAGGCTGCGCATGTTGCGCACGACCATGCTCGCCAGTTGCTCGGGGGCAATGCTCTGGGCCAGCAGTTGTTCTTTCAGCGATGCGATGTCGCTCTGCAGCTTCTGTACGACAGGCGCCAGGCCGTCGACGGACTTCTGCGAGAACAGACCGAACTCGATGCGATGGAAACCGCTGAAACCCGGGTCCTGTTCGCGCTTCTCGAAGTAGTCGGCGCGGGCGTTGATCGCGTTGTCCAGCTCGGCCAGACGCTGTGCGGCCGGGGCGATGCGCTGGTAGGCGGCACGGGCCGGCGCATAGGCGTGCTGAGCGGCGGCCATATCGCCGGCTTCGATGGCTTGCTGCAGGTCGTTCACGGCGCGGATCAGGGCGCTGCTCTTGGTGCTCAGGTACACGCGGTACTCGGACAGCGGACCAATGAACGCAACCATCGAAGGACGCGCCTTGGCGGCGGCGTCGGATTCAGCGGTCGGGGTCACATGCAGGGTGCCACGCGGGTTGCTCAGCAAGCCGCAGGTGATCGCGTAATCGCCGGGTTGCAGGTTGGCGTTGATAATCTGGCTCAGGCCGGGTGCGATGTTCTCGCGCTCTTCGATGACCAGCACACCGTCGAGGATTTCCCACTCCACGGCTCGCTCGGAGGCGTTGACGATGCGGAAGGCATTTTTCCCGGCTGGCACCGTGATCGCGTTCGGCTCACAGCTCTTGGGGTGGATGGTGACCACGGTTTCGGCGCTGTTGTTTGCCAGGCGTTTTTTCTGCGCCTGCTGCGAGGCGTAGTAAAACATGGCACCGGCAGCGATCATCAGGATCACCGATCCGGCGACGGCCATTCGCAATGCGCGGGGAGGCTTGGCTTGCTTGGGAGTAAGCCCGGAAGGACTGCTGTTCATGGGTGCCCTTATTTGTTCGTAACTGAAGAGGAGTGGCCGTGTTCATGCGCAGGGCGGGTGGGCAGACTCACCACCCGCGGCTGCGGTAGAAAGAACAGCACCAACGCGAAGATCAGATACGCCAGGTAAACGGTCAGCACGCTGACGGTCGGTGCATCCTGATACCCGAACATACCGGCGAGCACCGAACCCGTCGGCCCGTCCATCGGCAGAATCGAGCTGATGTCGAAGACCACAGTCTGGAAGTGATTCCACAGGCCAGCTTCGTGCAGCGCCTGCACCGAATTGGCGAGAATCCCGGCTGCCACCACCAGAATGAACAGCCCGGTCCAGCGGAAGAAGCGTGCGAGGTTCAGGCGCATGCTGCCTTTGTAGATGGCAAAGCCGATGCCCACGGCAATGATCAGGCCCAGCAGCGCGCCAAGCGGAGCACCTACGCCTTCGCTCTGCTGGAAGATCGCGAGCAGGAAGAACACGGTTTCAAGGCCTTCGCGAGCCACGGCGAAGAACACCATGCCGATCAGGGCGTACGTCTGGTTTTTCGAGCCGGCGAGGGCGGCATCCAGCGATTCGTGCAGTTCATGCTTGATCGAGCGCGCGACCTTGCGCATCCAGAACACCATGGAACTGAGGATGATCACGGCGAGGAGGCCGACCAGGCCTTCGAACAGTTCCTGTTGTTTCTGCGGGAATTCGGCGCTGACCATCTCCAGGCCGCCACCGACGAACAACGCCAGCGCTGCGGCGAGGAAAACCCCGATCCAGACGGCGGGCATCCACTCGCCACGGCCGGTCTGACGGAGGTAACTGGCAATGATGCCTACGATAAGCGCGGCTTCAATCCCTTCGCGCAGCATGATCAAAAAAGGAACGAGCATTTATCACCGGTGGAAATCTGATAGGGTGTGCGGCGTGAATGCGTTATAGAGCCATTCGCATTCAGCCAATGTGTAACATAATGATACTCATTATTGAATGAGCATACTTGTTTTTTTGCTTTTTCCAGTTTTTGTGCAGGTGTTCAGGTGGCGTTCAGCCAGTCGGCAGAGGCTGGGCTGACAGACTCGCTCTCATCATTTCCACGAACCTCTGCGCTGCCGGGCTCAAACCGAACCCCGCGCGACTGATCAACCCGATCTCCCTGTTCACGCCGCCATGCTCGACCCGCACCTGCACCAGATCGCCACGACCTTCGTCAGCGGATTCCGGCAGCAACGTCATCCCAAGCCCTTGACGCACCAGAGCCATGACCGTGGACATGTAGTTGGCTTCCAGCCCCGGCGTCAGGGTCAGGCCACCGTCCGAGAACAATTGCTCGACCCGCTCGCGTACGCTGCTGTCGCGTCCCGTGAGGATGATCGGCTCCCCGGACAGCTCCGAAAGGGTGATCGAGTGACGTTTGGCCAATGCATGATCCAAGGGCACGAACAGGCTCAAGCGGTCGACCATTACCACCTGAAAATCCAGCCCGTGGCTCATTCGCGCCCGTACACCCAGACCGAAATCAACCTCGCCCTCGCGCACCAGCGCGTCGATGCGTTGCGCCACCACATCGCGCAACCGTATTTCGACGCCGGGGAACTGCTCGCGGAAGGCCTTGAGGATCGGTGGCAAGGCGCCAGAACACAGCGAGGGCAGGGCGGCGATGGTGACCACGCCACGGCGTAACGCGGCCAGGTCCCGCGAGCCGCTGACGATGTTGTCCAGGTCCAGCAACAGTTTTTCCATCGCCCCGCGATTGTTCTGCCCCGCAGCAGTCAGGCTGACCTGGCGCGGGCTGCGTTCGAGCAGCGTGACGCCCAGCCACTCTTCCAGCTGCTGAATCTGCACGGTCAACGCCGAGGGTGAGAGGTTCAGCTCGATGGCAGCCTTGGCAAAACTGCCGCTATTGGCCACCGTCAGAAACGCGCGGATGTGCTGGATCGAGTTTTTCATGAGTACCACTCGTCAATATGGACTGTTCAGTTTTTCCGAATGCAAGGCGCCGAACATTTCAATTTACAAAGCTTACCCTCGTTTCGATACTCGATGAAAACAACAACAGCTCATCCCGCCTCTCGGCCCAGGGGTGACGAAAGGACCACTGCATGCTCGCCACTCTGGGTGTCATTACCATTCTCTGTTTGCTCGCCGCCGTCATGAGCAAACGCCTCTCGCCTCTGGTTGCGCTGATCGCCTTGCCGATCATCGCCGCGTTGATCGGCGGCTTCGGGCTGCAGACCAGCGGATTCATCATCACCGGTATCAAGAACGTCGCCCCTGTGGTCGGCATGTTCGTGTTCGCCATCCTGTTCTTCGGGGTGATGACCGACGCCGGCATGCTCGATCCGATCATCGACCGCATCCTGCGCACGGTGGGAACACGGCCTACGCGGATTGTCGTAGGCACTGCGCTGTTGGCGCTGCTGGTGCATCTGGACGGCTCGGGCGCGGTGACCTTTCTGGTGACGATTCCGGCGATGCTGCCGCTGTACACACGGCTCGGCATTGATCGGCGGATTCTGGCCTGTGTGGCAGCGATGGCTGCAGGGGTGAACTTCCTGCCGTGGACCGGGCCGGTATTGCGTTCGTCCGCCGCGCTGCACGTGCCGGTGGCCGAGCTGTTCCAGCCGTTGATTCCGGTGCAGATCGTCGGTCTGGCGTTCGTGTTCGTCAGTGCCTGGCTGCTGGGGCGTCGTGAAGAAAAACGCCTGGGTCTGGGCGCTGGCGCGAAGGTCGATGTGGTGCCGGAGCGCATTCTCAGCGAGCAGGAAGAGGTGCTGCGCCGCCCGCGTCTGTTCTGGCTCAACCTGCTGCTGACCATCGTGGTCATGGCAGTGATGATCGCCGGTTGGGTTGATCCGGTGGTGATGTTCATGGTCGGCACGGTGCTGGCGCTGTGCATCAACTACCCGAACGTCGACGCGCAACGTGCGCGTATCGATGCCCACGCCAAGACCGCGCTGACCATGGCCAGCATTCTTCTGGCGGCGGGCGTGTTTACCGGAATCATGCAAGGCACCGGCATGCTCAAAGCCATGGCGGAAGTGGCGGTGGCGCAGATACCGGCCGGGCACGGCAAGCTGATTCCGATGGTGGTGGGCTTCCTGTCCATGCCGCTGAGCCTGCTGTTCGACCCTGACTCCTTCTATTTTGGCGTGATGCCGGTAATTGCCGAAGTCGGCCGGGCGCTGGGCGTCGATCCGTTGCAGGTGGCCCAGGCCTCGTTGCTGGGCGTGCACACCACCGGTTTTCCGGTCAGCCCTCTGACCCCTGCGACTTTCCTGCTGGTGGGGTTGTGCAAGGTCGAGTTGGCCGACCATCAACGTTTCACCATCCCGTTTCTGTTTGGCGCATCGGTGCTGATGACCCTGACCGCACTGCTGCTGGGAGTGTTTTGAATGAAAACCTTACGTATCGGCTCTGGCGCCGGTTATTCGGGCGACCGTATGGAACCTGCCGTGGAACTGGCCGACAAGGGCGAGCTGGACTTTCTGGTCTTCGAATGCCTGGCCGAGCGCACCATCGCCCTGGCGCAACAAGCACGACTGGCGGACCCCGAAGCCGGTTTCGATCCGTTACTCGGCGAACGCATGCGTCGCGTGTTGCCGTTCGTGGCCCGGGGTCGTGAAGCGGGGCAGCGTCGTCTGCGCATCATCAGCAACATGGGCGCGGCCAATCCGTTGTCAGCGGCGCGAGAGGTCCGGCGGATTGCGGCCGAGTTGGGTGTGCACGGATTGAAAATCGCGGCGCTGACCGGCGATGACGTGCTTGCGCAGTTAAATGCCGAGCACTTGCTGGATAACGGTCTGACGGTCGCGGCGTTGGGCAATCGGCTGATTTCTGCCAATGCGTATCTGGGCGCCGAGGGCATCGTCGAGGCATTGAAAGCCGATGCCGATGTGGTGATCACCGGCCGCGTCGCCGACCCTTCGTTGTTTCTCGCGCCCCAGCTGTTCACGTTCGGCTGGGCGCAGGATGACTGGATGCGCCTGGGCCGCGGCACGTTGATCGGCCATCTGCTGGAGTGCGCCGGGCAGATCACTGGCGGCTACTTCGCCGACCCCGGTGTGAAGGACGTGGCCGACCTTGCTCGGCTGGGTTTCCCGCTGGCCGAAGTGGACAGCGAAGGCAGGGCTGTGATCAGCAAGGTCGCGGGTTCCGGCGGGCGCATCGACACCGCCACCTGCACCGAACAGATGATTTACGAGGTGCACGATCCAAGGGCCTATCTGACGCCGGATGTGACGGCTGATTTTTCGGGGGTGTCGTTCAGCGTGGTCGCGCCCGACGAAGTACGTGCGCAGGGCGCTGACGGCCGCGCGCGGCCTGAAACGCTCAAGGTCTCGGTCGGTTATCTGGATGGCTGGATCGGCGAGGGACAGATTTCCTACGGCGGCCCGGGTGCCCTGGCCCGTGCGCAACTGGCGCGGGACGTGGTGCTGGAGCGGCTGAAACTCACCGGTGTGACTTGCGACGAAGTGCGGGCCGAGCTGATCGGTGTCGATTCGCTGCATGGCTCGACGCTGGGCGCCCGTAGCGGTGGCGAGCCGTGGGAAGTGCGTTTGCGCGTTGCCGCCCGGTGCGCCGACAAAGCCGAAGCGGTGCGCGTCGGCAACGAGGTGGAAACTCTCTACACCAACGGCCCTTATGGCGGCGGCGGGGCGACCAAGGCGGTGCGGCAGGTAGTGGCGGTGGCGTCTTTGCTGTTGCCCCGTGACGCGGTCAACGCACAGGTACATCTGGAGGACGCATCGTGAGCCCGATCAAATTGCGAGAACTGGCCCATTCGCGGACCGGGGACAAGGGCGATACCTCGAACATCTCGGTGATCGCCTTCAGGTCCGAAGACTTTCCGCGGCTGGTTGAACAGCTGACCGTGGCGCGGGTGACCGAGCACTTCGCCGAGCTGCTCGACCCGAAAGCCGGCCCAGTGAGGCGCTATGAATTGCCGAATGTGCAGGCCCTGAATTTCGTCTTGCCCGGCATCCTCAAAGGCGGCGTGACCCGCTCGCTGGCACTGGATGCTCACGGCAAGGCACTGGGCGCGGCGCTGTTGGATATCGAGCTTGGCTAAATTTTTGGCGATTACGGCAATTTCGAAACGTTATAGCGACGGCTGTCTGGGGTGCTATTGATTAAGTAACGATCACGTGGAACTCGGTCTCTTGTTCCACGCTGAATGGCTGCTTGAAAAGGACTTCGATCAATGGCTCTCGATCCCGCTGATGGCTACCCCTATACCCCTCCCGAAATCGCAATGGCCGCTGGGAATCAGAAGCTGCAGGCGCATCAGTTTGCGGTGGATATCGATATCGCGATGCGTCGGCACTATGCAGGTAATCTGCAAGTCCTGGCCAAAACGCTTTATCCGATTCTGTACGCCGAAGCGACATTCAACGGCGGGCGCTACACATTCTGTGAAGATGAGCACACGACCTACGTATTTGAGGAAATCAATCACCTCTACACAGAGCTAAAAGCCATTGCTCACATCCCGTTGGCGATTTACTCGATCATATTTCCTTACGCTGAATATCCTCTTAATCGTCAGTGGCTAGAGCCATTGAAAGCCTTTGGGTTGCAAGTAGAAGCTGTACAGCTTCGCCTGAACCAACTGGACATTTCCGGGCCAGCGTTGACGTCCAGCACCAACATTCTGCGTGAGTCGATTGATTTCATCGCCAAAGTCGTGGGTCGGGGCGACTTCACTATTGCTGACTACATCACGTTCTGCACCAGCATAGGCTCGGATATCCTTGTCAATCAGACAGCAGCGGCGGTAGAACAAGTTGCAGCCATGAAGACGAAGCCGCAAGCGTGGCGAAGCAGCGTCGGCCAGGCAACCTGGGACAAGATGTATGTGGTCCTTCAATGTATCTGGACGGTTTCACAAGAAAGCGCACACGAGCAGATCATAAAGTCGCAGATGAAGCCGGAATTTCACGAGACGCATATCATCGTTTCGGAAGCGGCGCCGACGCTGGACGACGCTCGGCTTCTATTAGCGCGAATTCTCGCGGACCGGGTACTTGCCGCAGCCGTGTTTGGGACGCAAACAGCGCAAGCCTACAAGCAGAATATCTATTCGCTTTCGACAAAGCGGGATCTGCTGGCGAAGGCTGTTGAAAGTGAGTTGGGTGGCGGAGCCGCTGCAGCCTGTCCCTATTTGAAGCCAACGAAGCCAACGAAGCCCAGTAAGTCCGCGAAGCCCAAGACGCCGAAGAAGTCCCAAGAGTCTGTGGGGGCCCGGCAAGAGGGGCGTGAGTGAAGCTGGCATCTCAGGGTTTGCGGCATCAAATCATGTCGGATTGCGCAAAAACACCACATACCCGCGAAACCATGGGCTGTCTTTCAGATAGTCCGGCGCCGACCACTCGCCGCCCTGGATCAGCCCCACCTTGAAGGGCAGCCCCAGTCGACTCATCCGCGGCAGGTACGCCGCGTAATCGGGGATGCTGCGCCGGCCCTGATACGTCTGCACAACCACTTCATCCACCACGCCTTTCAACTGGCCAATGGCGTGAGGATCGGCGTTGCTGCTCCAGTCCATCAGGCCGGTGATGCTCAATTTGTATTGGCTTGGCAGGCGTTGGCGCAGGTCCTTCAGAAACGCCACGTAATCCTGCAGGTACCGGGTTCGGGCGTCGAAGTCGATCTGAACGCCAGTGATCGCATTGCCCGCCTGTTGCCAGCGCCGAACCTGCCCCAGCAATTGCGTGTAAACCCCCTCCGGCCAACGCAGCGTGTGGGCGCGATAGACGATCCAGAGATCCTGCTGCGGCAAACGGCTCACGCTCATGCCTTGGGCAATCAGCGCCACGTTCTGGCGTTCCCGCCGTGGCGCGCTGATCTGGCCTTGCAGCACATAAAGCGTCTTCGCCTGATTCAGCACCGGTTGCGGGGCGACGCCGCTCCACAGCCAGAACGCATCGTGATCCCGCGCATCCACCGTGGCCCAGGCCGAGCCGCTGCACAGCAGCCAGATCAGCGCGGACCGCAGCAGATGTTCTTTCATCACCAGTAATACTGCAGCGATTTAGCCCACGACGTGCTGCCATAGGTGGTTTTCAGTTGCTTGAACCAGCCCTTGCGCACCGATTGCGCGACGTCTCTGCCGCCGCAACTGTTGTAACCCGATGGCCCGTAACAGTTGATAGCGCGGAACAGTGCATAGGCTTTGTCCTCGCGGGCTGCCTTGGAGTCGGCGATGACGGTCTGATAACCGTTGAGGCGCGAGAACAGCTCGCCTCTGAAACCCGATTCGGTGCTGCCCAATTGTCCCGCTCCGGGGCGCTGGTCCAGCGGCATGCTGTCCAGACCGTTGCGCAGGATGAACTCGCCGAGACAGTTCAGGCCTTTGGCATCTTTGTCGTTGGCCTGTAACAGCGAGGCGATTTCAGCGACGGGCGGGCAGGCATAACCGGATTCGGCCTTGGCACCGCTCCACTGGAACAGCTGCAAAGTCTGCCCGGTGCCGTAGACGTAACCCAGGCTGGTGCCGAGTTTTTCTTCAGCGGGTTTTTCTGGCAGCGCCTTGAGGTCGTCGGCAAAGGTTGCGTACTGGCTGTGCAGCAGCTCCTTATAGAGCAGCACGAATTGCGCGGTGCGCTTTTCGGTGTCGTTGATGCCTTGCTCGATCTGCTGACGCAACAGCGGGGCGCTGGCCACTTTGTCCAGCAGGATCAAGCGCACCTGCGCCGACTGGATCGGCGAGGCGGTCGCGAACACCTTATCCAGCTGGTCGCTGCGTTCATAGTTCATTGCCAGCGCCAGTTCCAGCTGTTCCCGCTGCAACGGCTGCCTCGCCAGCGGCAGCAATTTCAGCCAAAGCGACTGGGCCGCCGGCAGATCGTTGCTGGCTTCCAGCGCCAGGCCACGCAAGGTCTGTTGGCTGAAGGCAAAGTAATCGAGCGTGGCGGGGATATCCCTGGGCAGCAGCTTGAGCGCGTTGGTGGGCTGTTTGTCGACGTAAAAGGCAAACGCCGCCTGCAGGTAGTCGAACATTGCCGGTCGCTCGGCAAATACCGCTTTCTGCGCCAGCAACGTATCGCGGGTGAGCTTCGCCGGTGTGTCCGGGCGCATGAGCATCAGGTCGCTGGTGGCCGTCATCAGTGCCGACGGGGTCGCCTGAGCCATGCTCATCAGTAACTTGTTGTCGGTTTCCTGAATCAGCGCATCCATCGGCACGTTGCGCTGCTCGTCGCGGGTTTGAGTCAGCTGCGCGTTGTAATCGTCAGCAAGTTTGTCGAGGTCCCCCGACAGCCAGTGAACCCGGCGCATCAGGCCCTTGGCCGACAATGCGTAGCGACCTTGGGGATAAGCACCGAGATAGTGATCGAAGGCTTCGGCGACCCTGGCATAAGCGGGTTTGTCGATCTTGTCCTGCCTGAGCGTGCCGTACTCGTCGAACGCATCCTGCTGCGCGGCGTTGAGGCGGGTGCGGGCGATCATGTAGCTCGCTACTTCCTTGAGCCACGGCTGCGACGTTTCGCTCAGGCTGGCAAAGCCGTTTTCCGCCTCGATGAAGCGGCCGCTGTAGAAATCCGACGCGGCTTGCAGATAGCTGACGAAAGCCTTGCCCTCGGCGGATTGAACGTCAGTCGGCAACAGCCCTGCCTGTTTTTCCGCGTCCCAGGTGCAAGCGTCGAGCAGTTGCAGCCGGCTGCGTGCCAGCGACTGGCGCTCGGTCTCAGGCAGAGATGCAGTGGCGACCAGCTGCTCGATGAACTGCGCCGCGCTGTCGTCTCGATTGCTGCGGCAACGGCTGCCTTCACCCTGCAGAAACGCCTGCCCGGCGCTGTCGGTGCTGTCGCGTTTGAGGCCAAGCTTGTCCAGCAGAACGCTCAGTGCCGCCGCACCAGACTCCTCGCTTTCGTCGCCGCCGATCTCTCCCGTGTCGAGCCGCGCCACGGCAAAAGGCACCGGTCCATAACCCTCGGCCATCTCATCCTCGGTCAACGCGTTGGGCTTGAGCTCCAGCGCCTTGCGATCAGCCAGCAACAGCCGCAGATTCACTCGGCTGTCATTGCCGGGGCTCAGGAATACCAGGTTGTTGCACACGTCCAGCGAATCGCGAAGCAACGACCACGCGGGGTAGCAGGAATCATCACCGCTGGCCTGCGCCTGCCCGCCGAAGGTCGCGCCGATGATCAATGCAAGAGGAGTCAGAGAGCGGATACGCATGAACAATCCTTGATTTCGCTACGTAGAGAGAGGGTGAAGCGAGGGGCGGATGATACAGGGTGTTTCAAGCGAAGCAGATTGATGGCAGTTGGCCCCAAAACTGCAGAAGATCGCTGTGAGGCGAAAGATTAAGCTCATTTCCATCAGCCTTAATTGGCCTAATGCTCGTCAGGACGTATATTAAATAACAATTTATTGACGTTAAAGTTCACATAGGTGAGCTTTAAGCGATTTAGTCTTCACTATGGTGGGTGTTATGAACGAGTTTTTTCCCGTTGTATGCTCGGACGCTCTCAGCAAAATAGGCCTTTTAGTGAAAGCCAGGCGCCTTGCGCTGGGCATTCGTCAGGCCGACTTCAAGGCGTCCCTCGGCGTGTCTCCCCATACGCTGCGCAAGATTGAAACAGGGTCAGAGTGGGTAGACCTGCGATCCTTCATGCTGGTGTTGTGGCGCCTGGGTATCACTGAGACGGTTTTTGCCTCGCTGGATGGATTGGAGAAAACCTCGCAAATCACCCGTTATGCTGATGATGAGATCACCCACCAGAGTCTTGCCTCCAGACGAGTGCGGCTGGCGAAACCCAAGCCGGAGGATTTCTGATGTCCCGCGCCTATATCTACATGGAGCACCCCCAGACAGGCGAGGTCGGCACCCTTGGAAGGCTGACCTTGAACGGGAAATTCGGTGAGTTCATCTACGCCCCCGATTATGTAGACAGTGGCGGATGGGTGCCCGACCCCATCAATTACCCGCTCCGTGCCGAACCCTACACCGGGATTGCCAAGAACCGTGGAATCCCCGGGTTTATCCACGACGCCATGCCCGACGGCTGGGGCGAGCGCCTGCTTCATCGTGCCTACGGTCAGGAATTGGCGCCCATCGACTACCTCCTCAAATCGCCGAATAACGACCGTGTTGGCAATCTCATGGCCGGAACGTCGACAGTTCCCACGCCTGGCTTGGGCGATGGCCCGATTCCTACGCTGAAGGGGTTGGCGAAATTCGTCGAGGCCTGTGAAGCGGTCTACGACGGCCAGCTGGATGGGGAGTCGGTGACCACACTCAGTATTCGCCAGCAGCGTTCCGCACTCGGCGGTGCGCGGCCCAAGCGGACACTGCAGGATTACGGCATGCTGATACTGGCCAAGCCGCGGGACCGATACGATCAGTTTGACTTTCCGTCCATCGAGCATGCCTGCATGACGTTCGCCTCGAGCAAGGGGTTGAAGGTCGCCAATACCGCCTTGCATGCTGAAGATCCTTCAACGCTGCTGGTTGAGCGATTTGATCGCACAGCCATTGCCGACGGTGCCAGACGTATTCCGATGCTCAGTGCCCTGACGCTACTGGATTCAGAGTGGAACGGCGCGCACCATCGTGATTGGCGTTACGCGGCAGTGGCCGATGAAATGCGACGTCGCGGCGTGCCGGACGAAGACCTGCAGGAGCTGTTCAAGCGCATGTGCTACAACGCGCTGAGCGGCAACTCGGATGACCACCCAAGAAACCACGCCGTGCTCTGGGTTGGAGGCCGGTGGCGCCTGTCACCCATGTACGACGTGCTGCCTATGCTGGACGAAGGCCCCGCGCAGACCCTCGCGATGGCCGTTGGGCGCGAGGGGAGTGGGATCAGTCGTTCCAACCTGCTCAGTCATCACGCGCATTTCGCGCTTTCTCGCGATCGAGCCGAGCAAGTGCTTGAGGAAGTGGCCGGTTGGGAAGAGGAGCTGAAAGAGCACTATGGGCAGTTTCTCAAGGGAGAAGAACTGCGGATGGTGCGTGATGCGACGAGTTCGGTGCGCATGCTCAAGTAGCTGCACCATTAACGCTTTCCATTTCAGACGAGCAAATCCCTGTATCAGCCCGGCTTGCCGGCGGTGGCATTTTCAGAATCGCTACCGCTCGCAAGCCATGCTACCCCCAGGGGGGATGTAGATCACCCCACCTTCATCGGCAACTTGAGCTCGGCACACAGGCCGCCACCTTCACGGTTTGACAGGCTCAACGTGCCGCCGAGGGCGAGGGCCAGTTGCTGGGAAATCGCCAGACCCAGCCCCGTCCCACCCGTGTCGCGGTTGCGCGAGCTTTCGACGCGGTAGAACGGTTTGAGCACTTCCGGCAGTTCCGCTTCGGCAATCCCCGGGCCGCGATCCAGCACCTGAATCGACAGGCCCTTGTTGTCATTGGCGAGCACTTTCAGCTCTGCCGCACCGGCGAACTTCAGCGCGTTGTCGGTCAGGTTGACCAGCACCCGGCGCAGGGCATGAGGCCGCGTGTCGATCACCGAACTGGTCTTGCCGCATAACTGCACCTGCTTGTTCATGTCCTGATAGTCGAACACCAGGCTGTCGAGGAACGAGTCCAGATCCACCCGTTTCGGCGCTTCGGTGGAAGTGTCCATGCTGCGAGCGTAGGCCACGCCCTCCTGTACCAGATGCTGCATCTCGCTGAGGTCGTTCCACAGCTTGTCCTTTTCGATGCCTTCGTCCATGAACTCGGCGCGCAGCTTCATCCGCGTGATGGGGGTTTGCAGGTCGTGTGAAATCGCCGCGAGCAGCTGCATGCGTTCCTTCACGTAGGCCGCAATGCGTTGCTGCATGGTATTGAACGCGACGGCCGCATAGGCCACTTCGGTCGGGCCGTTCTCGTCCAGACGTATGCCTTCGCCGTTCGGGTCCAGATTGTCCACGGCCTGGGACAGCCGGGTCAGCGGCCGAATCGCAGTCCTCACCGCCAGCCACGTGCAGGTCACCAGCAGCACCAGTTGCACGATCAGCAGCAGCGGCAGCCAGGGCGACAGCGGGGTGATCGCCGGGCGCACGTCAATGGTCAGCGGGTTGCCGTCGCTCAGGGTCAGATGCGCCTGATAGTGCGGGCGCACGTCGGCGATATCGCTGAAGCTCAGTTCGTATTCGCGGCCCAGGGTGGCCTGCATCGAACGCACAGAGACCGGCGCCTTGCTCATGTCCATGGGCGTGCCTGGCTGACCGGTGCCCAGCATGTAGCGGTAGTTGGGGTGTTCGAAGCGCGGCAGCCAGGCTTCGCGCTCGTTGGCGGGCAGGCGTTCCAGCACCGCGACGGTGGTGGTCAGGTCCTGTTCCAGGTTGCCCAGCATGAGCGTCATCGCGCTTTGATAACGCTCATAGAACTGCAGGCCGAATGACAAACCGTGGGCCAGCACCAGACTGATCAGGAAAATCAACGACAGCCGCGAGGTCAGGGTCCGAGGCCATCCGAAGCTGAGTTTCATGCGTCGTCCCCGAGGATTTCCACGGCATAAGTGAACACGTAACCCTCGCTGCGCACGGTCTTGATATAGGCCGGGTCACGGGCGTCGTCCTGCAAACGCTGGCGCAGACGGCTTACCAGCAGATCGATGGAGCGATCGAACAGGTCGGCGTCGCGGCCTTGGGTCAGGTTGAGCAACTGATCACGGCTCAGCACCCGTTGTGGATGATCGAGAAACGTGCGCAGCAGGCGATATTCCGCGCCGCTGAGGGTGACCACCGTGCCTGCCGCGTCCAGCAAATGGCGAGCGGTGGTGTCGAGTTTCCATTTGCCGAAGGCCAACAGGCGGCCACTTTCGCTGACGATCAGGTTCGGCGGCAGCATCCGCGTGCGGCGCAATACCGCGTTGATCCGCGCCAGCAGTTCGCGGGCGACGAAGGGTTTGACCAGATAGTCGTCGGCGCCCATTTCCAGGCCGATGATGCGGTCGGTTTCGTCGCTGCGGGCGGTGAGCATCAGCACCGGGGTGGTCTTGTGTTTGCCTGTGCGCAGTTCGCGGCACAGCAGCAGGCCATCGTCGCCGGGCATCATGATGTCGAGCACGATCAGGTCCACCGGCGTCGATTCCAGAAACGAGCGCATCTGCCTGCCGTCGGCGACCACGGTGGTGCGCAGGCCGTTCTTCTTGAGGTAGTTGCCCACCAGTTCCCGGATCTCGCGATCGTCATCGACGATCAGAATGTGGTCGACGTGCTCCATTGCTTCAACTCCCCGAATTCATTGACGTGTGGCGCATCTTAACCAGCCGCGCGCGGCTTGCCTGCCACCCTTTGTATTGCACTGTATCTGGCACCGCGACGCATACACGCGGATGCAAAAAGCGGATTTTTCAGTGCGAATGTATCGCTCTGTATCCAGGCAGCGCTATGACACTTAGTGATTACTTTCCGCCGTTTCGCGACACATCCGGGATACCTCAGGGGCATTCAATGGGACCCATCGAGACAACACGTACCGTCTCGAACCCAATCAACGATTCAACCCTTGACCACTGAAAACCTTAAATCCTGGAGAACATCATGAACGCAAAGAAAATCGCTCTCGCCACTCTGTTTGCCGCGCTGAGCTTCGGTGCCCTGTCTGCTCAGGCTCAGGACAGCGTCCCGGCGCACAACTACATGTACGGCGAGCACCTGGACATCGCCCGGGCCCTGTCGACCGAAGTCGATGCGACACCAACCTGCGGCGTGGTCGGCACTCACCTGAACTACGTGGACTCCCACGGCCAGAAGCAGACCCTGAACTACCGCACCATCGCCCAGGGCTGCGCCGGGGACAACTGATCCTGGCAGCACCTGGCCACTTGAGCCTGCAAAGTCTGAACTCAGTAAAGCCTTGTTTCGACCACCCTTGAGGAATTCGCCATGAAACACTTCAAAACCAGCCTGACCGCCCTTGCTTTTGCTTTCGCCGGGTTCGCCGTGCACGCCAACGCTGCCGCGCAGAAAAGCTGCGCCGACGACAGCCATTGCTTCCAGCTGGCGCCCAAAGTGGCCGAAAACGGCTCCGAGAAGACCCCGCTGGGGATGTGGATCGAAAGCCGTGGCCAGGTAGTGGCTGAAGGTGGCTCCGAGCACACTGCGATAGGCAAGTGGAACCAGGTGTAAGGCATTGAGCTTGAACCGTGCACGCCTCTGTAGCATCACGGCTTGCCGGCGGCAGGGCGTTTGAGATCGCCACCGCCGGCAAGCCGGACAGCTACAGGGACTGGAGCGAGTCAGGAGGTATGGCGCAGTTTGGGTGTGTTTGGCATATCATCACGTGCCGCCCCTTCCGCGCCGTCGCGTTCATCAGGACGATTTCCCCGCAATGAGTTCACCCGATTCCTTCGCTCCGCCGCCCTCGCTGTTCTTGCCCTTGACCGATGAGGTCGCCAGGGCACTGGCTGCGGGCGAGCCACTGGACGAGTTTCTGAGCGAGGCGACCCGGCCGCAACTCGCCGCGTTGATGCTGTTGCTCAATCTCAAGTCCCTGGTCGCGCAGAACACCTCCATCGAAAAACTGGAACGGATGCTCGACGACGTCCTGCGTGCTGCTTTATCGGTGGAGGAGGGTGGCGGTGCGTTTGCCGATCTGGTGCGCATGCGTTTCAACGCCGACAACCTGGCCGCGGGTTTGAGTGTTCTGGAAATTGCCGGGGTCAGCCTGCTGGAACAGCACGAAGTCGAGGATCGGGAATATCTGGACGAAGAGGGGCACTGGGACTTCGGTTTCGGCAAACGTCAGCGCCAGAAGCTTGAACCGATGACCCGCGAGATCACGCTGTCGACTGGCGATACCTTGCGCCTGAGCGATCAGCAGAGCCGGATTTTCGACGAGTTTCAGGTGTGCAAGGACGAGTCCTTCCATCTGCAAGCCTATGCCGGGGTGGGCAAGACGTTCCTGTTGGCGAAGTTCTTCGAAGTGCTGGACCCGGAAAAGACCTTGCTTATGGCGACCTTCCCAGGGCAAGTCACCGCTTTGCAGGAACGCATCAGGCAGGCCAATCCGATCGGTCGGCTCAACGCCTGCACCTTCGGCCACATGGCTAACCTGCTGCTCAATCGCGACCTGACGGCCAAGGGCTGGCGTAACAGCGACATGCAGCGCACCAGCGCAAGCTCGTTGGTGTCCGATCAGCAGGTTGCGCAGTGGCTGAACCTGCAACCCGTCGGGAAACTGCAGCCCCGTGACGTGGCGCGGGTCTGCCGCAGCACCGTTCACAGCTATTGCCTGTCGCCGCTGCCGACTATCGAGGCGCGACATCTGCCCTCGCTGGGCCACGCTGCGAGCCAGGCCGATATCGCCATGCTGCTGGAATACAGCCGCCTGTTGTGGCGCGAAACGGTCCGTCCCTCCGCGCCGCACATTCGTCTGCCGATTCGCAACAGCCAGCGCATCAAATTCCTGTCGCTGACCTCGGAAGTCATCTTCGAGAACTACAGCCACATCATCATCGACGAAAGCCACGAACTCACCGCGCCCATGGTGCAGATCCTTGATCGCAGCCCGCAGGCGGTGATCACCCTGGGCGATGAATTCCAGCAGCTCAGCGGCAAGACCCCACGCCACGGCGGGTTCATTCGCCAGCGCTTCATGACCCAGTCGATCCGCGCCGGCAAGCAGATGGCCGAGGTGCTCGACCCGCTGATCCAGCTGCACCCCAGCGACATCAAGGAAGGCTTCGTCGGACGCGCGCCGCATCCGACCCGGATCATCGGCCACAGCGTGATGCCGATCCCGGAAAAGCCCACGACGATTCTGGTCGCCAACGAATGGGGCCTGTTTGCCTGGTTCAGGCGCCTGACCGAAGCCGGCGCGCATTTCAATCTGCCGCCCAGAACGCTGGAGCACCTGACCCTGTTCGTCAAAGGCGTCGATCAGTTGTACCGCGAGGATCATCGGCCACAGCATCGCCTGATTTTCCGTTTTGCGTACTGGGATGCCCTGGCTTCGGCGATGGGCGCGAGCCACGAATTCAAGGCCATGCACGAGTGGCTGGGGCAGGGCAACACGCTGCAGGATTTCGTCGAGACCGCCCAGCGTTTCTGCAGCGACCCGGCCGCTATCATCAAACTGGCGAAAGTCGAAGACGTAAAGAACCAGGAGTTCGACACCGTGCTGCTGTCCCGCGACCTGATGCGTCCGCCCCGTCAAGGCTCGACCCACTCGCTGGCCAGTGTCTGCTCGCTGCTCTACACCGCCAGTTCGCGGGCGCGGCACGAATTGTTGCTACCGGGGAACATGAGTGACTGGTTGCAGGATCTGGGGCGCAAGCAGTCGTGAGTTGATTTGGATCCGCGATCGCGGAGCAAGGAGCGAAGGTTGGGCACGACAAGACTGAGCAAACTGTTGAATCTGGATGACTTCCAGCGCGCGGCCAAACGGCATTTGCCGCGTCCGATCTACGAGTACATTGCCGGTGCGGTGGAAGACAACCGCTCGCTGCTGGCCAACACGCAGTCGTTCCAGCGCTATGCGTTCGTGCCACGGGTGCTGCGTAATGTCTCCGGGCGCAGCGGGGCCAGAAGCCTGTTTGGCCACTCCTATGCCTGGCCCTTCGGCTTTGCGCCGATGGGCATCAGCGCACTGTCGGCCTACCGTGGCGATATCGTGCTGGCGCAGGCCGCAGGGCAGATGAACCTGCCGATGATCATGAGCGGCTCTTCGCTGATTCGTCTGGAGGAAGTGGTCAAGGCCAACCCCAACGCCTGGTTTCAGGCCTATCTGCCGGGGGACGAAGCGAACATTCGAGGGTTGATTGCCCGAGTGGTCGCGTCCGGTTTCCAGACGCTGGTGATTACCGTGGACACGCCCGTTGCCGCCAACCGCGAGAACAACGTCCGAGCAGGTTTTTCAACGCCCTTGCGCCCCAGCCTGCGACTGGCCTGGGACGGCATCACCCATCCGCGCTGGCTGCTCTGGACCTTCCTGCGCACGCTGTACAAGCACGGCATTCCGCATTTTGAAAACAACTACGCCCATCGCGGCGCGCCGATCATTTCGCCCTCCGTGGAGCGCGATTTCTCGGATCGCGGGCATCTGGACTGGTCGCACCTGAGCCTGATCCGCGCGCTGTGGCCGGGTACGCTGGTGGTCAAAGGCATTCTTCACCCCGACGATGCCAGACGCGCCGTGGAGGCTGGCGCCAACGGGCTGATCGTCTCCAACCACGGCGGTCGGCAACTGGACGGCTCTGTCGCACCGCTGCGCGTCCTGCCCGCGATCATCGCCGCCTGCCCGGACGTGCCGGTGATGCTCGACGGCGGCATCCGGCGCGGCAGCGATGTGGTGAAAGCACTGGCACTGGGCGCCGCGTTCGTCTTCATCGGCCGCCCCTTCAACTTCGCCGCCGCCGTGGGTGGCGAAGAAGGCGTGCTCCACGCCGCCAGACTGCTGGCACAGGAAGTGAGCCGGAACATGGGCATGTTGGGGATTTGCAGCCTGGATGAGCTGGACCGGAGTGTGTTGATGGGGGTGGATGAGGCGTTTTCGTAGGGCGTTTTTGCCTGCCACCATTTGAGGTCTCTCCTACAAAAGACCGGGGTGTCACCTGACTTACCGGTTTCGCTGGCGTTGTTACGTTTCTGACCGATCAATTTTCGGGGCAGGGACGAACAATGAAAAGCGACCAATCAGGTGAGGTAAGGCCGGCTGTACTCAATTGTGATACCGCTCTGGGGCAGGCGTTGATTGCGATGTTCGTCTCTCTGGAGCGCGAACTGATCGCTGAAAACGCGCTGCCCGGAGCGCTCAAGGTCATCGTCTTTGGGGGGGGGGGGCGCGGTTCATCTCTACACCAGTCATCGGGTGTCGATGGACATTGATGCCGAGTTCTTTTCGGTGGATCTGCCGTCAACCATCAACCTGCGTGCGATGTTGATGGTAGCGCCGCAGAAGAAATTCATCGATGCGTCAAGAGGCCGTCTTATTGAATTGTCTTTTGACTTGAAGTTCTCCACAGGCCTGGGACCGTTGCATGAAGATTATTTGGATAGAGGGATACCTCTAGAAGGGTTCAGCCCTGGCTCGCCGCTTCAGCTCCTGATTGCAGCGCCTGTTGATCTCGCTATTTCCAAGCTCGGACGGGCGAGCGATCAAGACATCGGCGATATATTTGCGCTGCTGCGTAGCGGCTTCATCCTTGCTTCGGAATTCGAACGCTTGGCTCTACAGGCCATAGATTGTTATGTTGGCAATCACGAGCCACCCACATCGATTCTGAGAAATATCCTGCAGGACTACCTGGAGATCAGTGATGGTGAACCAAGCTGACGGTCATGTTCTTTCCGAAACATTGAACAGATTGGGGCAAATGCCGCTCAATCAGGCCGACAATGACTTACTGGTGAGCCTCGCCCATGAAGTGTGGTACGAGCATTCGAGCGTCGAGTCCGAGCTTTGTCATTACCTTGCAAGCGGCCCTGGAGAGGTTGAGGCGAGAAGAGTGGGTTACTTGCTGGAAAAGCTGACTCGTTTTGTTTGTCTCCCTGATGATCGAGCCGTTGAAACGTTACATGCAGTGAGCTTGCTGGCGCAGCGCTTTCCCCGTCAGCATGAACTGGAGGCCCCTGCTGGCACGCGGCTGCGTGAGCTTCGCGATGAGCTTGCAGTGTCTTGGGGGCTGACTGAAGGGCTTGGTTTGAAAGTACAAACCCTATTGCCCTACCAGACTCGGCATTACGCGGCGTCCCGGAACAATGGATTCAAACAGGACGCGCCTTAACGCCTGGCCCGCAATTGGCTTTGCGCCTCTACCCCAGTGCTTGTAACCCCAACCTTTGTTAAATTCCCTCCCGGCGCCGCGTGCTTCTTCGCGGCGCCAGACCCCAAGCGCTGAATCCGGAACCCTTCATGCCGAAAAAACCAGGCAGGTCTGCCGAGCACGTGTCGTCGTCCGTGCCAAAAAAGGCCTCCAGCCTTACGCTGATCGATGTCGCCAAAGTGGCGGGTGTGTCGCCCATGACGGTGTCCCGGGCCTTGCATCGTCCGGATCTGGTCAGCGAGGACACGCGGGAGAAGGTGCGGGAGGCGGTGCGCAAGACCGGTTACGTACCGAACATGCTGGCGGGCGGGCTGGCAAGCAACAAGAGCCGGCTGGTGGCGATCTTCTTGCCGACCATCGCCAACTCGATCTTTGCCGACACGGTTCAGGCGTTGATGGACCGGCTGACTCAGGCCGGCTATCAGACGTTGCTGGGCTTGACCGGTTATGACGCCGAGCAGGAAGAAAAGCTGCTGGAAGCGGTGCTCGGTCGGCGCCCTGACGGCATTGTGCTGACCGGTACGCTGCACACCGAGTCCAGCCGGGTGCGTCTGGCCCAGGCTGGCATTCCGGTGGTCGAGGCGTGGGACTTGAGCGAGGACCCGATCGACATGCTGGTCGGTTTCTCCCACGAAAAAGTCGGCGAAGAAACCGCGCGGCATCTGCTGCAAAAGGGTTACAAACGCTTCTCAGTGGTGACCATCGGCGACCCTCGCGGCTTGCGACGTTGCAACAGCCTGATTGCCGAATTGAAGAAGCACGGCATCGACGACGTTCCCATGGAATTGCTCCCACCCCCCGCAACGCTGCAGGTCGGGCGGGAAGGGCTGGCCGGTTTGCTGGATCGTGGCGTCACCACTGATGTGGTGGTGTGCAGTTCGGACACCGTTGCTCAAGGCATTCTGGCAGAGGCTGCGAGTCGCGGCTTGCGCGTGCCGCAAGACCTGGCGGTGATGGGCTTCGGCGATCTGAGCAGTGCCGCGCACGTCTATCCGGCGTTGTCGACGGTGCGCGTGGACGGTAATCGTATTGGCCTGCAAGTCGCTCAGGCCTTGCTCGACCGCTTTCAGGAACACAGCTCAAGCGCCGCGCCGGTAAGGGTCGATACCGGCTTCACGCTCATTGACCGCGCTAGCACCTGATCGCTGCTATCCCCTGAAATTTCAGATTGTCCGACAGGCGTTGTATTGAATGATTGCGCAATCAGTGTAGTATCCGGGACATGGTGATTGTCTTTCCGAAGCCGATCACTTTTTTTAACGGTTTGATGATTGCGCAATCATCAATTAAAACATCAGTGGATTCAGGGGCGCTAACCCATGCTCGAACAACAACAAAACAGCACGTCTTCCGATAATGACCAGATCGCCTGGGTGAAGGTGTCTTCGGTTTTTCTGCCGCTGGCCAACCCGATCAGCGACGCCAAGGTGCTGACCGGACGGCAGAAACCGATGACCGAAATCGCGATTCTGGTGGCCGAGATCGAAACCCGGGATGGCCATCGCGGCATGGGGTTCAGCTACTCGAAACGCGCGGGCGGCCCCGGCCAGTTCGCCCATGCCAAGGAGATCGCTCCAGCGCTGATCGGCGAGAACCCCAGTGACATCGCCAAGCTGTGGACCAAGCTGTGCTGGGCTGGTGCTTCGGTCGGACGTAGCGGCTTGTCAACCCAGGCCATCGGTGCCTTCGACGTGGCGTTGTGGGACCTCAAGGCCAAGCGCGCCAATCTGTCGCTGGCCCGATTGCTCGGCGCCCATCGGGATTCGGTTCGCTGTTACAACACCTCCGGCGGTTTCCTGCACACGCCGCTGGAGCAACTGATGCACAACACCGACATGTCCCGGGAGAAGGGCATCGGCGGCATCAAACTCAAGGTCGGTCAGCCCGATTGCGCCATCGACCTGCATCGCGTGGCGACGGTGCGCAAGCATTTGGGCGATGACTTCCCCTTGATGGTCGACGCCAACCAGCAATGGGACCGGCCGACCGCGCAGCGCATGTGCCGTCGTTTCGAAGAATTCAACCTGATCTGGATCGAAGAACCGCTGGATTGCTACGACGCCGAAGGCCATGCGGAATTGGCTCAGCAGTTCGACACGCCGATTGCCACGGGCGAGATGCTCACCAGCGTTGCCGAGCATGCCGAGTTCATCAAGCTGCGTGGCGCTGATTTCCTGATGCCCGACGCGCCACGGGTCGGCGGCATCACGCCGTATCTGAAGGTCGCGGCGATGGCCGAGCAGGCGGGGATGATGCTGGCGCCGCACTTCGCCATGGAACTGCATGTGCATCTGGCTGCGGCTTATCCGACTGAGCCGTGGGTCGAGCATTTCGAGTGGATGGAACCGCTGTTCAACGAGCGTCTGGAAACCCGCAATGGCCGCATGCTGGTGCCAACCCGCCCTGGGTTGGGCCTGTCGCTGAGTGAGCAGGTCAAGGCCTGGACCGCGCAGGTCGCAGAGGTCGGTTCCCGACCCTGATTCGCCGCCGCAACGACATCGTCTGTACATGACCGGGAGCGCCTCCTGCGAGGTGCTCTTGCTGGCCGATCTATAAAAACAAAATGAGGGCTTTCATGTGGAACACTCCAACGCCGCAAGCGCAGCCGCCCCGGCTGTCGCCACCGCCGTACGCAGCAAGGTGCGTTATTCGATTCTGGCGATGCTGTTCATCGTCACCGCCATCAACGTCGGCGACCGCGCGACACTCTCCATCACCGGCTCCGCACTGACCGAAGTGCTGGGCATCAACTCGGTGACCCTGGGCTACATGTTCTCCGCTTTCGCGTGGGCTTACGTGCTCGGGCAGTTGCCGGGCGGCTGGTTGCTGGACAAGTTCGGCTCGGTCAAGGTTTACGGCCTGTCGCTGTTCCTGTGGTCCACCATCACTGTGGCGCAGGGCATGATCGGCTTCTTTTCGGTGCCGGTCGCCATCGCAACGCTGTTCGTGCTGCGCTTCCTGCTGGGGCTGATCGAAGCGCCGGTCTACCCCGCCAATAGCCGCATCGTCGCGGCGTGGTTCCCGTTGCAGGAACGCGGGCTGGCGACGGTGATCTTCAATTCCTCGATGTACATGTCGGTCGTGCTGCTGGCGCCCGCGATGGGGTTCATTGCCCACCGCTATGGTTGGGAGCACGTGTACTGGTTCATGGGCGGGCTGGGGATCGTGGTCAGTCTGATCTGGTTCAAGCTGGTCAAGCCGCCGACCGAACACCCGATGGTCAACAGCGCCGAGCTTGCGTACCTGCGTGACGGCGGCGCTCAGGTCGACATGGACAAACCCAAGGCCAAGGGTGCATTCGTGCCGCGTTTCTCGGACCTGAAAGTGCTGCTGAAAAGCCCGATGATGTGGTCGATCTATCTGGGTAAATACTGCGATACCTCGCTGCAGTATTTCTTTCTGACCTGGTTCCCGGTTTATCTGGTCAAGGGTCGCGGGCTGAACATCATGGAAGCCGGCGCGATTGCTGCGATCCCTGGGATCTGCGGTTTGCTCGGCGCATTGTGCGGCGGTGCGGTGTGCGATTACCTGATTCGCAAGGGCTTTTCGCTGTCGGTGGCGCGCAAGATTCCATTGGTGTGCGGCATGACCATGGGCGCTACGCTGGTGTTCTGCAACTTCACCGAGTCGATGTGGGTGGTGACGATTCTCATGTCGCTGGCGATCTTCGGCAAGGGTGTGGTGGCGGTGGACTGGACCCTGGTGTCCGACACATCGCCAAAGCAAATCACCGGCATGGCAGGTGGTCTGTTCAACATGTTCGGTAACCTGTCCGGCATCTTCACGCCGATAGTCATCGGCTACATCGTGCAGTCCACCGGTTCGTTCTCGGGGGCGATGTATGTGGTCGCGGCGCATGCATTGGTGGGTGCGCTGGCGTTCTTGAGCATGGGCCGGCTGCGGCGGTTGGAGTTACAGCGGGCGACCGTTTAACGGAACAGAGTGCCCGGTATATCGCGATCCATCCGCAGCAGTCCGGCTTGCCGGCGGTGGCGATTACGAGGGCGCCACCGCCGGCAAGCCGTGCTGCTAAGACGACTGGATTTCAATCCTGCCCCGGAATGTCCAGCTCCACTTCCATCCGCTGGCCTTCTTGCAGAATGTGCTGACGCATCAGTTCGCTGGCCCCCGCGCTGTCCTTGTTGCGGATTGCGCGCACCAGCGCTTCGGTCTCTTTGAGCCTTGCGGCGAGGTGCTCGGGGGTGTTGCGCAGAGTCGGCGCGCATTGTTTCAGGGCCTGGCTGGTCTGCTGCACCATGCTGCTGAAGATCGGGTTCGAGGTCAGGGCGAACAACTGTTCATGGAAAGCGATGTAGGCGTTGCTGCCCGACTCGCTGTCGTGATCCTCCAGGGCCTCGCGCATGTCCATCAGGGTCAGGCGCAGTTCGGCGATTTCCTTCTGGCTGATCGATTGCGCGAGCAGGCCGACAATGAACGGCTCCAGGGTATAGCGCAGTTGCATGACGTCGGCGAGGGTGGCATCGGCCACGCCAACGGAAGCCACCGATGCGCTGGATGATGCAGACGGTTCGTCCAGCACCACCACGCCTTTGCCCGGCATCGAACGCACCAGCCCCAGTGTTTCCAGCACGATCACGGCTTCACGCAAGCTGGGACGACTGATGCCCAGTTGCTCGGCGAGTTCGCGCTGGCCTGGCAGCATGTCGCCGGAGCGCCATTGCCCGCGGGCAAGCGCTGCCCGCAGTTTTTCTACCACGGAGTTAACGACGGTCGATGAGGTGATCATCCTGTTTTTCCTGAGTGGTCAATGAAGCCGGGGAGGGCGCCTCGTGAGCGCCCGGGGAGGCGGCTTCAGAATTCCTGGTGGTGAACGGGTGTGGCGTTTTTCTTCGCTTGAAAGATAAACCCCTGTTTGCTGGCCAATACGTTGTTGGCGCGTTTCACGTCGATGTCTCTTTCCCAGCGGGCAATGGCGACAGTGGCGACGCAGTTGCCGATCAGGTTGGTCAGCGCCCGCCCGATGCCCATGAACCAGTCCACCGCCAGCACCAATACCAGACCGACCACCGGGATTGCCGGCACCGCGGTCAGGGTTGCGGCGAGGATAACCAGTGCCGACCCCGGAATGCCATGGGCACCTTTTGAGGTAATCAGAGACACCAGCAGAATGGTCAGCAGATCGGTGAAGGCCAGCGGCGTGCCGGTGGCGTTGGCGATGAACACGATGGCCAGGGTCAGGTAGATCGAAAAGCCGTCGAGGTTGAACGAATAGCCGGTGGGAATCACCAGGCCGACCGTCGAACTGCCGATGCCCATGTGCTCCAGTTTGCGCATGATCTGCGGCAGTACTGCGTCAGAAGATGCCGTGCCCAAAACGATCAGCAGTTCTTCACGCAGGTACTTCAAAAACGGCAGGATCTTCAGCCCCGAAGCGCGCATTACGCCGCCCAGAATCAGCAGCACGAAGGCCGAGCAGGTCAGGTAGAACAACGCCACCAGGCTGCCCAGATGCTGCAGCGACTGCACCCCGTATTTGCTGGTGGTGAACGCGATGGCGCCGAACACGCCGATGGGCGCCAGGCGCACGATCATGCCCATGATGCGGAAGATCACATGGCTCAGTTCGTTGATCAGCCGCGAGATGCCGCTGGCCGATTCACCCACCAGATTCAGGGCGCTGCCAAACAGCACGGCGAACAGCAGCACCTGCAAGATGTTGTTATCGGCGAACGCGCCGATCACCGAGGTGGGGATCAGATCCATGAGAAAGGTCGACGCGCCGTGAATCTGCTTGGTGCGCTCGGTGAGGTCGCCCATGTCGGCGACCGAGAGTTGGTCCAGATGGATGTTGGCGCCGTTGCCAAGCCCCGTGCCGTAGGCGACGATCAGGCCGATGACCAGCGCAATGGTGGTCAGGACTTCGAAATACAGCACGGATTTGAGGCCGATGCGGCCGACTTTTTTCAGGTCGCCAGCGCCGGAAATGCCGCTGACCACCACGCAGAACACAATCACGCCGATGAGCATCTTGATCAGCTTGATGAAGCCGTCACCCAGCGGTTTGAGTTGCGAAGAGAATTCGGGAAGGGCCAGGCCGCAGATGATGCCGAGCATCAATCCAATGACGACCTGAAGGAATATCGAACGGGAGCACCATTTGAGCATGATGAGGATCTCTAGTCGGTGTCCTGACCCAGACGCGGTGGCCTGATGCCCGGACTTAATTATTGTGGTCTTACCGGTATGTCCAATGCCCATGCAGTTTAGGCCCGAAAAAACACACAGAACAAGAGAGGAGTGAAAGAAAGATCTTACCGGTCTGACCAGTGGTCTTTATTGTCGGTCATCGAGATCGGCAGGCCGGGGCTGACCCTTGTAGCAGTCCGGCTTGCCGACGGAAGCAATTTCACAGGCGCTCCCGGCCGCAAGCCGTTCTGCTAGAGGTGCATTCCGTAGGCGTGCTTACTGAGCGGTGACGGACGCGCTGCGCCACTGCTTTGGACTCAGTCCGAACCAGCGCTTGAAGGCGCGGGAGAAGGCGCTGGTCTCTGAGTATCCAAGCATCGAGGCCAATTGCGTGACGCTGAGGTGCTGTTGCTTGAGGTGGGCCATCGCCGACTCTTGGCGGATCTGATCCACCAGTTGCGTGAAGCTCAGGCCATATTCGCGGAGTTTGCGTTGCAGGGCCCATTCCGACAGGCCGAGGTTGTGGGCGATTTCGTCGAGGGCCGGTTCGCCCAGATGGAGGGTGGCGAGAATGGTCTGACGAGCGCGATCCAGCACGCTGGTTTCGCCGCCGGTATCACCCAGTTGGCGAATGGCGTCCTTGATCAGCATCAGCAGAATCGGGTCGCTGCCGGGCATGGCCTTGCCGATCAATTCACGTTTGGGGATGAGCAGGGAATTGCAGCCTTGCTCGAACCTCACGTCGGCGTGAAAGGCCTCGCGGTGTTCATGCCAGTCTTCAGGCCTTGCGTGCTCGAACGCCACCTGCCGAGGTGCCCAGTCGGGGCCGAGCACATGGCGAACCAGATTCATCGCCATGCCCATGGTCAATTCGGCGTCCTGGCGGCGTTCATGGATCGCGCCGTGTCGCACTTGATAGTCGAAGCGGTAACACTCGCCCTGGTCCACCAGTTCGATCAACGTACTGTGCTGATGGAAGGGAAAGGCCTGAGAAAAGTTGACCAGCGCGTCTTCCAGCGTGGCCGAACACAAGCCGATGTAGCCCAGCAGGCCCAGCGCCTGAGGCTGAAACTGCTGACCGTAACGCAGGCCGAAGTTGTCGCAACCGGTCTGCTGTGCCGCTTCTTCCAGCACCTTGCAGTAGTTGGTCAGCGGCAGGCTGAGGGTCGGATGCAGCAGTTGTTCAGGGTCGATGCCGGCGCAGCCGAACACGCGGTCCAGATCACCACCTTGCTGCACGATAAAGCCATCCAGCCCATTGGCGGCAGCCGACAACACGCCGCGATTGCTGGCGGCGGAGGGGGTGGAAGCCGTTGTGGGAAGCATGGTCTGCAGCATTGAAATGATGGGCCGTCAGGGTGTGTATGAATTTTATTCAAGCAAATGTCATACCTTGTTACGGGTTAGAGAATGTTCGCGAAACGCGAGCGCACCCCATTTGTGGGAGGAAGCTTGCTCGCGAAAGCTTGGGTGCGGGCCCTATGGATGTGCCGAATGTACCGGCCTCTTCGCAAGCAAGCTCCCTCCCACCCAGAATGTCGAGGCGGACCTTTGCGGGCATGTCGAGGATTTGCTACCTGACGACCCATTACGTGAGAATCGATCTGGGAACTGAGGTTGCACGACCCCATCCATCCGTGACTCGAAATGAAGCACAGGCTCCCGATCGCGCGCCGGGTTGGCGCACCACCGCCAATCAGTCGCAAAACTTGACCGCACACGACACCGAGCGTCCTGTGCGGTCAAGCCTTGCCGGTAAACCTGTGGCTATGCTCGACGTCAGGCAAATACCGTCGCTTGGCTACCGGGGTGCACACTCATGACTGTTACACAACTCAAACCGACATTGGGAACCCTGCATCTGTGGGGACTGGCCGTGGGCCTGGTGATTTCCGGCGAGTACTTCGGCTGGAGTTACGGCTGGGGCACAGCAGGCACCTTGGGCTTCCTCGTTACCACGCTGATGGTGGCGGTGATGTACACCTGCTTCATCTTCAGTTTCACCGAGCTGACCACCGCCATCCCCAACGCCGGCGGGCCGTTCGCCTACAGCCTGCGCGCCTTCGGCGTCACGGGCGGGATGATCGCCGGGCTGGCAACGCTGATCGAGTTTGTGTTCGCGCCGCCGGCGATCGCCATGGCGATCGGCGCGTACCTCAACGTGCAGTACCCGTCCCTTGACCCGCGAGTCGCGGCCATCGGCGCGTACATCGTATTCATGACTCTGAACATCCTTGGCGTCAGCATTGCCGCGACCTTCGAGCTGGTGGTGACGGTATTGGCCGTGGCCGAACTGCTGGTGTTCATGGGCGTGGTCGCACCCGGCTTCAGCTTCAGCAACTTCGTGCTGGGCGGCTGGGCCGGTTCCGACACCTTCAGCCTGCCTGCGATCAGCGGCATCTTCGCGGCCATCCCGTTCGCCATCTGGTTTTTCCTCGCCATCGAGGGCGCGGCCATGGCGGCCGAAGAAGCCAAAGACCCGAAACGCACCATCCCTCGCGCTTATGTCGCAGGCATCCTGACCCTCGTGGTGTTGGCCATCGGCGTGATGATTTTTGCGGGCGGCGTGGGCGACTGGCGCGCACTGTCGAACATCAACGACCCACTGCCGCAGGCAATGAAAGCAGTGGTCGGCAACAACTCCAACTGGATGCACATGCTGGTGTGGATCGGCTTATTCGGTCTGGTCGCCAGTTTTCACGGCATCATTCTTGGCTATTCCCGTCAGTTCTTTGCCTTGGCCCGCGCAGGTTTTCTGCCTCCAAGCCTGGCCAAGCTGTCGCGCTTTCAGACCCCGCACCGTGCGATTCTCGCGGGCGGCGTCGTGGGTATTCTGGCCATCCTCAGTGACGGCCTGGTCAACCTGCAAGGCATGACGCTGACCGCTGCGATGATCACCATGTCGGTGTTTGGCGCTATCGTGATGTACATCGTCAGCATGCTCAGCCTGTTCAAACTGCGTCGCAGCGAACCGAATCTGGAACGCAGCTTCCGCGCACCGGGTTACCCGATCGTCCCGGGCATCGCGCTGGTGCTGGCGGTGGTCTGCCTGGTGGCGATGGTCTGGTTCAATCTGGTGATTTGCGGCATCTTCCTCTGTCTTATGGCAGCGGGCGCGCTGTTCTGCAAAGTGGTCCGCAGTCGCGGCGCGGTTGTTGCAGTCGCGAGTTAGGCTGTAGTTGCTGGTCAATACGTGGTGGATCGATAAGGATGAGGGCTTATGAGTTTTTCCCACAGCATCGGTGGCATGGTCTGGCGCTTCGACAGCCTGCGCGAACTCATGGCCAAGGCTAGCCCCGCGCGCTCCGGTGACTTCCTCGCGGAAATCGCCGCCAGCAGCGACGCCGAGCGCGCGGCGGCGCAAATGGCCCTGGCCGACGTGCCGCTCAAGCGGTTTCTTACCGAAGCGTTGATCCCTTACGAGCAGGACGAAGTCACGCGCCTGATTGTGGAAAGTCACGATCAGGCCGCCTTCTCGGTGGTGAGTCACCTGACCGTCGGCGGCTTTCGCGACTGGCTGCTGGGCGACGACGCCACCGAAGCCAGCCTCAAGGCATTGGCGCCGGGGCTGACGCCGGAAATGGCGGCGGCGGTGTCAAAGATCATGCGTGTGCAGGATCTGGTGCTGGTGGCGCAGAAGATCCGCGTGGTCACGCGGTTCCGCAATACCGTAGGATTGCGCGGGCGGATGTCCACCCGGCTGCAACCCAATCATCCGACCGACGACCCCGCAGGCATCGCCGCCAGCGTGGTCGACGGTCTGTTGTATGGTAACGGCGATGCCATGATCGGCATTAACCCGGCCACCGACAGCATCAGCGCCATCACTGAGCTGCTTAAGATGCTCGACGGCGTGATTCGTCATTACGAGATTCCCACTCAATCCTGCGTGCTGACCCACGTCACCTCGTCGGTGGCGGCCATTGAAAAGGGCGTGCCGGTTGATCTGGTGTTTCAGTCCATCACCGGCACCGAGGCGGCCAACAGCAGCTTCGGTATCAGCCTGGATATTCTCCAGGAAGGCTACGAAGCGGGCTTGAGCCTCAATCGCGGCACGTTGGGCAACAACCTGATGTATTTCGAAACCGGGCAGGGCAGCGCGCTGTCGGCCAATGCCCATCACGGCGTCGACCAGCAGACCTGCGAAGCCCGCGCCTATGCCGTCGCCCGGCATTTCAATCCGTTTCTGGTCAATACCGTGGTCGGCTTCATCGGCCCGGAATACCTGTACAACGGCAAGCAGATCATTCGCGCCGGCCTGGAAGACCATTTCTGCGGCAAGTTGTTGGGCGTGCCCATGGGTTGCGATATCTGCTACACCAACCATGCCGAAGCCGATCAGGACGACATGGACATGTTGCTGACCCTGCTCGGGGTTGCGGGCATCAACTTCATCATGGGCATTCCCGGTTCCGACGACGTGATGCTGAACTACCAGACCACCTCGTTCCATGACGCGTTGTACGCGCGCAAGACCATTGGCTTGCGCCCGGCGCCGGAGTTCGAAGAGTGGCTGACGCGCATGGATATCCTGCGTCAGGACGACAACAGCGTGCGGCTGGGGCAGGGTGTTCCGCCGTTATTCCGCAAAGCGCTGGCGCAGCTGAAATAGCCGTTGAAACAGCCGTTAAAGAAGGACATCGGTCATGAGTGATGAGAACAACTCGCCCGCGCACGTCGATGCATGGCGACAGCTGCGTTCGCTGACCTCCGCGCGCATTGCCCTTGGCCATGCTGGCACCAGTCTGCCGACTTCCGCGCAACTGGATTTCCAGTTCGCCCACGCCCAGGCCCGGGACGCCGTGCATCTGCCGTTCGATCACGCTGCCTTGAGTGAACAGCTCGCTGGCCGTCAGCGTGAAAGCCTGACCGTTCACAGCTCGGCGACGGATCGCAACATCTATCTACAGCGGCCTGATCTGGGGCGCAGGCTGTCGGCCGATTCGGTCGAGCAGCTGCGCAGCTATGGTGAGGCACATCCCGAGGGCTTCGATCTGGCAGTGGTGGTGGCGGACGGTTTGTCCTCACTGGCGGTTCAGCGCCACAGCCCGTTGATGCTCGAACGCATCGACGAACTGGCCGCGGCAGAAGGCTGGAGCGTGGCGCCGGTGGTGCTGGTTGAGCAGGGTCGCGTCGCGGTGGCCGATGAAGTGGCCGAACTGCTCAAGGCGCGGATGGTGGTGATTTTGATCGGCGAGCGCCCGGGCCTCAGTTCTCCGGACAGCCTGGGCCTGTATTTCACCTACGCACCTCGGGTCGGCCTGAACGATGCGTCACGCAATTGCATTTCCAATGTGCGACTCGAAGGCATGAGCTACGCCATGGCCGCGCACAAGTTGCTCTATTTGATGCGCGAGGCGTGGCGTCGGCAGTTGTCCGGGGTGAACCTCAAGGACGACGCCCAGGTGCCGGTGCTGGAAGAAGGCCAAGGCGTGCGGCCGGGGAATTTTTTGATGGGTGGGTAGACCCTGGATTGATCCGGCGCCGCCTTCGCCACTGTCGTAACCTCCAGCAGCTCCCACAGGGTCCGGGGTGTCTGGAGCTCGGCGGGATGTTTTGAGTCGGGCGCTGTTCAGGCAAACGCAGCAAATCCTGTGGGAGACGCCGGAGGTCACGACGGCAGCGAAGGCGGCGTGTCAGCCAGCATCGAACTGCCTGAACCACCGCTTCGCCACTGTCGTAACCTCCAGCAGCTCCCAAAGGGTCCGGGGTGTCTTGAGGTCGGGCGCTGTGCATGCAGGATGTTTTGAGTCGGGCGCTGTTCAGGCAAACGCAGCAAATCCTGTGGGAGACGCCGGAGGTCACGACGGCAGCGAAGGCGGCGTGGCAGTCAGCATCGAATTGCCTGACCCACCGCTTCGCAACTGTCGTAACCTCCAGTTCACAGCAGCTCCCACAGGGTCCGGGGTGTCTGGAGGTCGGGCGCTGTGCATGCAGGATGTTTTGAGTCGGGCGCCGTTCATGCACACGCAGCAAATCCTGTGGGAGACGCCGGAGGTCACGACGGCAGCGAAGGCGGCGTGTCAGTCAGCATCGAACTGCCTGACCCACCGCTTCGCCACTGTCGATTGGCAACTCATCGCTGCAACATCAATATCCGCGACAGCAACTCATCCCGATCCACATAACACCCCTGAAAATGCCGGGCGCCGCTGGCGGGGTCGAAGGCGTCGCGGGCGTGCAGGGTGCGGCGGTTGTCGAAGCACCACAGCTGCCCGGCTTCCAGGCGCTGACGAAACTGGAAACGTGGCTCGCGGGTCATGGCGATGAAGCGCCGATACGCCCGGTAATACGGCAGCATCACACCCGGCTCGATGTTGAACGCTCCGCGCAGGAAGTTGGCCATGCGAATCTCGGCAACTTCCCCTGTGACATCCAGCGCGATGACCGGCGCCAGGCAGCGATAGTCACTGCGCCGATCCTTGTTGCGAAACTCCACAGGCAATTCGCACAACAGACGGTAAGCCTGCGGGTCTTCCTGACGCAGGGTTTGTGCAATCGCAAAACCATCGACAAAACGGCTGTCGCCACCTTCCGCGTCATTGATCAGGCAATGCAGAAACTGCAAACCCGGCTGCAGCTCGCGAGTCGGCAGGTCGGTGTGCAGTGGCAGGTTGAAAGCGGTGTAGGCGTTGCTGTCGGCGTCGACCTTGGATTGCACGTTGAACAGCACGCCGAAGTTGCTCTCGCGGATGAATGAAATGCGCTGGGCCAGCAGGCTCAACGAGCCCGGCTCTGTCGGCACGCCGCGCACCTGAGACAGGCCGATGTCGCGCACAGCCAGCAGCCAGTCGAGCAGGGCGCTGTCGTCATTCATCACCGCCGAGTATTCGAAGACGGGCAGCGTCAGCCCTGCGACCCACCGCTGTTTGCGCGCACGTGTTGCCTGTCGTTCTGCGCGTGACGCATCGTCGTAGGCGTGTGCCCGCAACCAGCCCGGGTCGTAGCGGCTGTCATGACCGTCTTCCCATTGCACCCGCAGCGCGCCCTGATCATCGACCTCGACACTCAGCGGCTCAAGATGCTCGGGCACGTCGGCGATTTCGAACACCTGCTCGCGGGTCACGCTGTACACGCACTGCGAGCATGGACAGTTGTCACGCAGCCACAGGTGATGAAAGGGGCTGCGGCGCTGGTCCGCCCAGGTGACTTCGATGAGGTCCGGTGCCAGCTGCGCGCTGAGCAGCGGGCTGATCAACGGATAGGTTCGGTAGTCGGCGATGGCGTTCATGGGCGATGCTCCTTGGGCAAAAAAACTCGCGGTTCAGAGGATTGAAGGGCACTGGGTATCGTCGCGGGCCGGGGCGAGGATGATGCGCACCGAGTACGCGGTGCCGAACAGAATCAGCACCAGCCCGATGACTTCGGCCATGTTCGGCAAGCGACCGTGAAAGGCCAGCCCCAAGACCGTGGCGAAGAAGGATTCCAGCGCGATCAACTGGCCTGACAGCACCATCGGCAGGCGCCGTGACGCCAGGTTCCAGGCCCCGGCACCCATCACCGAAGACAACAGCGCGATCAATAGCGCCCAGCCATAGAGGTTCCAGGCCTCGGGCGTGGCGAAGCCCAGTGTTGGCAGGCGTAACAAGTCCATGGCCCAGGCCAGTGGCGTCAGCATCAGCGCGGCGAGGCCTGCGCCGATCATCATCAGGCAGGTCCAGGCGCTGGTAGCGCCTGTGTGCAGATGCTCCATCGCCATCTGGTTGATCACGCTGAACGACAGCCAGATCAACACTGCGCCCAGAGAGAAAACCAGCCCGGCCCACAACACCGTTCCCGCGCCGGGGGGATCGCGTAGCACCTGCACGTTGATCATCACCAGCCCCAGGCACAGCAGCGAGATCGGCAGGAGCAACTGACCCCAGCGCAGCGCGCGGTGGGTGGCGTTACCCAGCAGTGCCTGCAACACCGGAACGGCGCCGATGAACGCGGCGATCATCAGCGGCCCGCCGTAAATCACGCCGCCTGCAATACAACTGCTGTAGGCCAGATACCCCAGCACGCCGAGGGCCATGCCGATGAGCCACTGCCGTGGACGCAGGCCGCGCAATTGTGAGCGGTACAGCGGCAGCAACAGGACGCCAAGCACACCGGCCATCATGAAGCGCACCAGCATGAAGTCCGCAATGCTGTAGCCCTGCAGCACGTAGGGCGCGATGAAATTGCAGGCCCAGCTCAAGGTCGCCAGTACCGCGAAACCCACGCCTTGCCAGATGATCGAACGCGATGAGCGCATGTGGACTCCTGATAAAGGGGCGGGATCCAGGCCTTGCCAAGGGTTTCTGGTCGCGTGATATGCCGCGAGACTGGCGCTCATCTTGCCGACCATTCCGGCTGTGCTACAAATGATGTCTTCGTCACGATGCATTACTGGAAATTATGAATAAGCTCGGTAAATCGCTACCACCGCTGGCCAGTCTGTTGCCGTTCGAGGCCGCGGCCCGCTTGCTGAGTTTTTCCCGTGCCGCCGAGGAGCTGAACCTGACGCAGGCGGCGGTCAGCCGGCAGATACGAGCCCTGGAGGAAAACCTCGGCATCGCGCTTTTTCAACGACGCAACCGGGCGGTCTTCCTCACCGATGCCGGTCGGGAGTTCAGCCTTACGCTGGGTAATGCACTGCGCGATGTCGCCAGCACCGCAGATCGCCTGCGCGGAGTGGCGGGGAACAATGAGGTGGTGTTGCTGTGTCAGCCCTGCGAGGCCTTTCACTGGTTGATGCCGAGGTTGTCTGACTTCCACCAGCGGTACCCGGAGATCGAGCTAAAGATGGTCACCTGGGCCAACCCGCTGACCGACTTCCAGGGCTATTTCGATGTAGCGATGCAGAGCAGCAACCGTGATCACGGCCTGCATCCATTGCTGTTCACCGCGGCGGACGAGGTCTTTCCGGTGTGCAGCCCGCGTTACCTGCAAAGTCGCGCACCGTTGAGCACTTTCGAAGATTTGACCGGCCACACGTTGCTGTATCACGACGCGCTGCCAGCCTATCAACTGGAGTGGGATACGTGGCTGGCGACATTCGGGCATGAGGTCCCGCGCAGTGCACGCGGGTTATCGTTCGACAACTACTCGCTGATGCTGCACGCGGCGGTCGAAGGTCACGGGCTGGCGATGGGGTGGCGGCGCACCTCACAGCGCATGCTCGACAGCGGCGTGCTGGTGGCGCCATTGCGCGAGACCGTGCATCTGACCGAGGCGTTGTCGGTCTACCGTCGCCACGGGCAGGCGCGCCGGGAAGAGGCGAACCTGCTGGTGGAGTGGTTGCGTACCGAACTGGCGTGATTCAGGCGCCAGCGATCATCAGGTCGAGGTTCTGCACCGCTGCCCCTGCGGCGCCTTTGCCGAGGTTGTCGAACACCGCCGCCAGCAACACGTGCCCGGCGTTTTCGAACACCATCAGCCGCAGTTTGTCGGTGTCGTTCAGCACCCGAGGGTCCAGACCGCCGAGCGCTTTCGACTCATCCAGCTTCATGACCTCAACAAACCCGCTGCCCGCGTAATGCTGTTCGAGGCAGGCGTGCAGTTTCGCACCGGTTACACCCGGTGCCAGCAGGCGCAGTTGCAACGGGATGGTCAGCACGATGCCCTGACGGAACGAGCCGTAGGCCGGAATGAACACCGGCCGCTCGCTGAGGCCGCTGTATTGCTGGATTTCCGGAATGTGCTTGTGCGCCAGACCCAGGCCATACACCTGAAACGGCGTTGCCTGCGCAGCGTCCGGGCCTTCGAACTCATCGACACCGGCACGCCCCTTGCCTGAATAGCCCGACACGGCGTTGATGCTGATCGGGTAGTCACGGGGAATCAGTCCTGCATCCAGCAACGGACGCAGCAAACCGATCGCGCCGGTCGGATAGCAGCCTGGGTTGCTGACCCGGCTGGCGCTGGCGATGGCGGCTTTCTGCTGCTGACTCATCTGCGCGAAACCGTACACCCAATCCGGCTCGGTGCGGTGGGCCGAGCTGGCGTCGATCACCCGCACGTCCGGGTTTTCAATGCTCTGCGCGGCGGCGCGGGCGGCGTCGTCCGGCAGGCACAACACGGCAATATCGCAGGCGTTGATCGCCACCGCACGGCTCTTGGCGTTCTTGCGCTGGTCGGCAGGCAGCGTTACCAGTTTCAGGTCGCGGCGGCCTTGCAGCCGTTGGTGGATCTGCAGGCCGGTGGTGCCTTGGTCGCCGTCGATGAAAACAACTGGAATGGACATGCAAGTGCTCTCGAAGAAGTCATCAATGGCGATCATCTTCGAGCAGGGCGTAAGATAGGAAAAGTTGAATTTAATAACCATCAGATTCAGTTTTTCTGAAGAGAAAATACCATGCGTGAAATCAGCCTGGACCGTCTGCGCACCCTGGTGGCGATTGCCGACCTTGGCTCGTTCGCCGAAGCGGCGCGGGTGCTGAACCTGGCGCCACCGACGGTGAGCCTGCACATCGCCGATCTGGAGGAGCGGGTGGGCGCCAGCCTGCTGTCGCGTACTCGAGGTCGGGTGCAGCCCTCGGCCGTTGGCGAAACCCTGATCGAGCGCGCCCGTCGGCTGCTGAGCGATGCCGATCAAGCGCTGGAGGATGTGCAGCGGCAAGTGCAGGGGCTGGCGGGGCGTGTGCGTCTGGGCGCATCAACCGGCGTCATCGCGCAACTGATTCCCCACGCGCTGGAAACCCTGACTCGGGACCATGAGGACATCGACGTTCAAGTGGCGGTGCTCACCTCGCAGCAGACCTTGCAGAAGCTGGCCGATGGCAGTCTCGACATCGGCGTGATCGCGTTGCCTCAGGCACCGGTCAAGGGCTTGCAGATCAAGCCGTGGCGACGGGATCCGGTCATGGCGTTCCTGCCGGCGCGCTGGGATTGCCCGCCCGTGATCACAGCGAGCTGGCTCGCGGGGCAGCCGCTGATTCTCAACGACAACAGCACGCGGCTGTCACGTCAGGTCGGGGAGTGGTTCGCCAGCGAAGGGCCGCAGCCGACGCCGCGCATTCAGCTCAATTACAACGATGCGATCAAGAGCCTGGTGGCAGCGGGGTATGGCGCGACATTACTCCCCCATGAAGCATCGACGCCCTTGCCGGAAAACCGGATCGCCATGCGCCCGTTACAACCGACCTTATGGCGAGAACTGGGCATCGCCCATCGTGGCGGAGCAGTCGAACGCTCGACTGAGCACGTGCTGGAGGTGTTGTGGGGGTTGGAGGCGTTGTAGGGAAATTTCAGGGCGCCCCGAACAGCATGGTCCAGTAGATGCCCAGATCGCTGCGTGTATTGGTCGCATAAGCCGCGCCGACCTGGGTGAACATCGGGTTCATCAGATTGGCGCAATGACCGGGGCTGGCCAGCCAACTCTGCATCGCCTGAGTGGGCGAGCCCTGGCCGGCGGCGATGTTCTCGCCTATCTGCCGCCCCCGGTAACCAGCGACTCGTGCCCGGTCAGCAGGAGTGTCGCCGTCGGGGTCCTGATGAGCGAAATAGTTGTCGTTGGCCATCGCCTTGCTGTGGCCTTGGGCGGCCGTTCCCAATGCATTGCTCCAACTGAGTGGACGCGCGGCGGCGAAGCGGCGGTAGCCGCACATTCTCGGTTGAGCGCGAGCCGCGTTGACCTGTGCCAGCAAGGCGTTGTCTGCGCTGCGCACATCGGTCAGGTGTGTATCGAGCAATGGCTTGGCCAACACCAGTTGCCAGTGACCGCCTGCGTGACTGACGCCGATGTCTGCGGCCTGCGTGTCGAGCATCGAATCGCAGTATTCCCGTTGCAGCATGGCGAACGCCGCGGTGGCGTCCCACGCGCCGACCAGTTGAATGCTTTGCACGCTGGCAGCCTGATAACCGGCGGCTTTCAAGCCCTCCCGCAAACTCCCGCCATAGCCAACCGGCAAGGCAACGCTGGCCTTGAGCGACAGCGGTGCCAGCGCCGAAACAACCCGGCCTTCACAGCGTTGCGGATGCGCCCGGTAGCTGTTGATTGCCTGCACCAATTGCCGCTCGCCGTCGGCATGGGCCGGCGCAGCGATGATGTACAGCGAACAGGCAAGGCAGAGCAGGGCGAGGCGGGAACGACGAACAGGTGGGCGCATGAGGCGAACAGCTCGAATGATCGGAACGGGAGGGTGCGTGTCGGGAGCTGAGGCGTGCGCGGCCAGTATGAAACTGGCTGCGAACGTCAGGGCGCGAATAGGACAGTGGGTTTGAGGACTAGTTGCAGGTGTGACATAAATTTCATTCTGACGAGCCGTCAGCCGGCGGTGGCGTTTTTAAATACGCCACCGCCGGCAAGCCTTGCTGCTACGGGACGTGGTCACTGCAAATCACTGGCAAACGGCATCAGCGGCCCATCGCTTGGCCTGCGTCCGGTAGCGCCGATGGCGTTGAGCAGGATCTCCACATCCTTGGCCCGTGGGGTGGTGGATTTCGCGTCCACCGGCCGCACGACCACCGAATTCTCGTCGCCGACTTCACCCTGCGCGAGTGTCAGCGACGGGTGATCGAACGGTGCCTGTTCCCAGGCCACGCGCGGATCGGTGAGGCCGACCTCCATGAAGCGGACCAGCGCGTCGATCTCGCTCGGCGTCAGGTTCAACGCGGTCATGTCCGGGTCCAGGTTGGAGGCGTTGTGCTGGTTCACGCTCGGATGATCGAAGCCGCTGGTGTTGCTCGCATCTTCGCCTCGGCGGTCGCCGCCACGGTTATAGAACTCCACCACCTGCTTGAGCGTCGAGCGGCTGCCGTTGTGGAAGTACGGGCCGGTCAGCGCGATGTTGCGCAGGGTCGGCGTCTTGAACGCGCCGTCCACCGAGTCGCGGAAACCGACGTTGGGTCTGAGCGTGGCATCGCAAGGGATCGCCGGGCTCAGCGGCGCTTCGAATTTGCACACATCGACCTCGAACGGGTCTGGAACGCTCAGGCCTTGCAGCAGCGTGTTGTACTGACGGGTGAACGACAGCGGATTGCCCCAGGCGTCGCTGCCGCCCAGCGCCAGATCTTCCTCGGTGGGCCGCACGCCGGTGTTATAGAAACCGTTGTCGTAAAGCGTGATCAGATTGTCGGCCATGACCATCCGCTCGATGCGTTCACGGGGCTCCAGGCGCAGGCGGGTGGCGGCGTTGGTCAGCTCGGGACCGGCGTGACAAGCCACGCATTTGCCCTTGCCGGTGAACAGGTTCATGCCCTGAACGGCCTGCGCATCCATGGCCTGGGCGTTACCTTGCAGATAGGCGTCCAGCGGGGTCTGGTCGGAGACCAGAGTCGACTCGTACAGCTGAATCGCCAGCCCGAAGAACAGCGGGAAGTTGGCCTCGATCTGCGCGTAATCCACACCGCCCAGTGACACCGGTTGTGAGGCATTCCACAGCCGTGGGTGGAACGCGGCCTTGATCAGGTCGCGGTAGCTGGGGCGGCGAACGGCGATCGATGACAGCACCGAATCATTGGAGGCGATGCGTTGATGGCTGAGCACCAGCGAATCGAGCATGCGCCGACCGATGTCGGCGAACGTGCGCCCGCCACAGGACATCTCGACCGGGCTGCCGGGAGGTCCCACCGCTTGAGACGCCGCCGAGGCGTCGTTGAGCGCCAGCCTGACCTTGATTGCCACTGGGTTGCGTTCAGTGGTCACGAAAATCCCGGCGTCAGGGTCGCGGTTACCGAACGGCGAGAAGCCATTGAACACGTTGTTCGCCCGGCCATCCCAGAAGTTGCGCACGTTGAACGCAGCGTTGATCACCGTAGGCGCGTTGCGTGCGGTGCTGCGCCGCACGCTGATCCTGTTGACCGCGAATAACGCGTCAGTCACCGGGGTGCAGCGGTCGAAACGCGGCTGGCGCGGGCGCACGTAGTTGGCTTCGAACACGCCTTGAGAGCCGACCACATCGTCGCTGGAATAGACGATCGGCGAGTTGCGATCCAGCGGGTCTGCCAGCACATGGGTCGGGAAGTCGGTTTTTTTCAGCGTGTAGTTCGGGCCGCCCTTGCCGCCGGAGAGCGTGGCGTAGGAGGGCGTATCCCCCGGAATGTTCGGCGCAATGAACGGCTTGTTGAACAACGACGCCGAGTTGGCATTGGTGTGGGCCTGGCCGGGGTTGAGCTGGTTGGTGATGCGATGGTCGACCCCCGCGTGGTAGTGGCATGAGGCACAGGCGGTGAAGCCGTCGCTGCCAAAATCCTGATCCCAGAACATGGCCTTGCCGAGGCGGATCGCGGCATCGCGGTTGAGGACGAAGTCGCCCATCAGATCGACCTTGCGACCGCCTTCTGTACCGGACGGGTCGGGGGGCGTCAGGCCGCGCATGGATGCCAGGGTCGGAATGTCCAGCGCTGGATCCACCACTTCCACTGGCGTGGCGGCGAAGATGCCGGGCCCGGATACAGAACCCGCCACCAGACTTGCCGCCAGGGCGCAGGTCAGACGCAGGCTTCTAAAACTGATCAGGTCATTCATGGTGTCGGCACTCTCGATGAGTGAAGGCTCGCGGAGCTGTTCTTGTTCTTTTATGAAATTCCGGCCAAAGAAACTGCGGCCCGCGTGTTGAACACGTCGACTGGAAGTTAGATGGCAGGGTGCAGACGACACGTTGGCGTTTACGGTTGCCGATTCAAGTGCTGTCGCGAGGACAGAGGCTGCTGAGAATGACAATAGCGCTGCCAGAAAAAATTGGAAGATATATTTCTAAATATTTTTATCGGGTCGATGGTGAGTTTAGTTATTGGGTTCCAGGGTGGGGAAGTGCGCGGTTAAAAACGGAAAAGTGGGTGTGTTGCTTCCCCGCTTTTGGGGGATAGGTCCGCTACTGCCGTAAGGATGAAAGGCGAATTCTCATCTCAATCAAGGGGTTGATGGAGTGGAGGTTTGTCGGTGGAGGATTGGCAGACAAATTGCTACATCCCGTATGTAGTGATCAGTTCGAAGCATAAAGAGGCGTTATGGACTAACGAAGTTGACGCTGCAACAGCAGAGTTGAGTTGTTTGTTTTGGATGGAGCGCGCAAGTAAGAAATTAACGCTTGTGTGGTTGCACACTGCGCCCGCTATTGTTTTTTATAGCGGCTGTTGATGGGGTTGTTGAATAACCAAGTTGTGCCTGTTGAGCTCAGCCAGCCCATTCACTCGCGCGCCTGCCAAAGTCATCAAACGCTGCTTTAATGAGGGTTCCCGCCCGCGCCACCGAATCTTGGCAATCAGGCTCGGTGGCAAGCCGTCAATCGATGAGGAAGTGCACAGATGACCCGTCTCACTGCCAAGGATTTCGCCCCTGAATTGCTCGAGCTTTACGACTTCTACGTTCACGGCAAGATCAACCGTCGGGAGTTTCTCGACCGGGCTGCGGTGTTCACCCTCGGTGGCCTGACCGCCACGGCGATTCTGGCGTCGCTGAGCCCCAATTACGCGCTGGCCGAGCAGGTGGAGTTCACCGACCCTGACATCGCCGCCGAATACATTTCCTATCCGTCTCCCAAGGGCCATGGTCAGGTCCGCGGCTATCTGGTGCGCCCCGCGAAAGCCAGCGCAAAGGTGCCCGCGGTATTGGTGGTGCACGAAAACCGTGGCCTGAACCCGTATATAGAAGACGTCGCCCGCCGCGTGGCCAAGGCCGGCTTTGTAGCGCTGGCACCTGACGGGTTGTCCTCGGTCGGCGGTTATCCCGGCAACGATGACAAGGGCCGCGAGCTGCAGCAGAAGGTCGACCCTGAAAAACTGATGAATGATTTCTTCGCCGCCATCGAATGGCTGATGGCGCATCACGCATCCACCGGCAAGGTCGGCATCACCGGGTTCTGCTACGGCGGCGGTGTGGCCAATGCGGCAGCGGTGGCGTATCCGGAACTGGCTGCTGCGGTCCCGTTCTACGGACGGCAACCCAAGGCTGAGGATGTGGCCCGCATCAAGGCGCCACTGTTGTTGCACTATGCTGAACTGGACAAACCGATCACCGACGGCTGGCCGGCCTATGAGCAGGCGCTTAAGGCCGCTGGCAAGACTTACGAGGCGCACATCTATCCGGGCGTCAACCACGGTTTTCATAACGACTCGACACCGCGCTACGACGATGCGGCGGCAAGGCTGGCGTGGGATCGCACGCTGGCCTGGTTCAACAAATACCTGGTCTGAAGCGGTTGCCAGGTCACGTTTGCAGCATGCCCTCTCTCACTTGGCGAAAATGTACGGTCCATCGACCGTGCAAGGCCGCGATCAATCCACCGGAGAACTGGAACTGTCCGTTAATTTTTCGCGCAACTAGAAAGTTGTGCTCATGTGCATGACCGATTCAATCGCGCATTGTTTCGTCTTCGCGATTTGAAGGGTTCTTAATTATTTCTGCATCTGTATACAGTTTTGCCAATGTCACAAATGTGGCGTCAATAAGTTGATTTTATTACTCCCTCTCGTCTAGTTTTGGATCCTGTTGTGGGATATCGCTGCTACAGTCAATTGTAATTCGCACCCGTTGAGCGGTCGCGGCTCGCGGACAGCAGGCTCTATTCAGAAGTTCAACGCTTTACACTTTGATGTGGGCTGGTGCACACTCTTGAGCGCTCTACGGCGGGATTTACCAGCTGGTTAAGCGTCGCAAAATCTGAGATTGACCTCCCTCTTTTATAAAAGTTTAAAAAACAACCAATGTTATTAAACGGGTTATAAAACCTTTTGCATTGGTGTTTTTATCTGCTAATAATCTTCGCTGTTTCGGGCACTAGGGACGCCTCAATTTCACAATGAAGTGAACATCGAATCGACTCTCCGATTGTTGCCGTCCGACCATTACTGACACTTTCTAGCGACTTGGCCGGCTGCGGTGCAAGTACGCTGTCGTGCGGCGCATGCAAATGCGCGGGAGGAATATGAATGGCTCGAGCTCACCCCAAGCTGAAAGTTCTTTCGATTTTTGGTACACGCCCTGAAGCCATCAAGATGGCTCCGCTGGTAAAAGCGCTGGCTGCGGAACCGGGTATCGATTCGCAAATCTGTATCACCGGGCAGCACCAGAGCATGCTGCAGCAAGTGCTGGACATGTTTGACCTCAAGGCCGATTACACCCTCGACGTCATGACCCCGGGTCAGACGCTCAATACCCTGACCGCCGCGCTCTACGCCGCCATCGACCCGGTGCTGGAACAGGCGCAGCCGGACAAGGTGCTGGTGCATGGCGACACCACGTCGGCGATGGTCGCGGCCATGTCGGCGTTCCATCGGCGCATTCCCGTGGCGCACATCGAGGCAGGTTTGCGCACTGGCGACATTCATCAGCCGTGGCCGGAAGAAATGAACCGGCGCAGCATCGATCTGATCGCCGACCACCTGTTCACGCCCACGGCGCAGTCCCGGCGCAATGTGCTCGGCGAGCGTTTACAGGGCACCTCGTTCGTCACCGGCAACACGGTGATCGACGCGTTGAAAATGACCGCCGAACGCATCGACAACAACCGTCAGTTGCGCGTGGCCCTCGATCGCCAGTTCGGCTTTCTGGACACGTCGCGCAAGCTGCTGCTGGTCACCGGCCATCGTCGGGAAAACTTCGGCGAGGGCTTCCTCGACATCTGCAAGGCGCTGCGAACCCTTGCCAGCCGCGATGATATTCAGATCGTCTATCCAGTGCACCTGAACCCCAATGTGTTGGGGCCGGTGACCGAGCAACTGGGTGACCTCGCAAACGTTCAGCTGATCAAACCACTGGACTATCTGTCGTTCGTGCGCCTGATGCAGTTGGCGCATGTCGTGCTGACCGATTCTGGCGGTGTGCAGGAAGAAGCCCCTTCGCTGGGCAAACCGGTGCTGGTCATGCGCGATGTTACCGAGCGCCCGGAAGCCGTAGCCGCCGGCACGGTGCGCCTGGTGGGCACCGATACCAACGCCATCGTGCGCGGCGTCTGCGCCTTGTTCGATGACGAACAACTGTGGCGCATGGCCTCGCAATCGGCCAACCCTTACGGCGACGGCAAGGCGTGTGCGCGCATCGTCGATGCCTTGATGGGGCGTCCGGTGGATGAGTTCGTGGTCGAACTCCCTGCCAAACGTTCTGAGCCGAGTGAGGCGCAACGCCTGCCGGCGCAACTGCGGTCGGTCTCCAGTCTGCATTAGTGACCGCTGCGCACCCTGGCCCGCCATCACCATGGCGGGCCCGCTGACATCCCCGTGGGAGCGGATCCATCCTGGACAGGCGCGAGCCACGCGCTGGTCGCGCAAGCCGTTCGCCAGTCTCCCACGCAACATTCGTATTGAAGAGATCTGACTGAATGAAGTCTTCTGTTTCCGTTCCCTCGGGCACGCTGCATGTCCTTGCCTGCGGTCTGAGCCTGATGGCCGTTGTGCCTGCCTTTGCCTCCGCCGCCGAGAGCCCTCTGAGCCAGGCGATCAGCCGTCTGAATGCCGATACGCGTCAGCAACGTACCGTTGAATTTCAGGATCTGGGCATTGATCGACCGATCATTCTCAACGCCAGTGATGCCCGACGTGAACTGTATCTGCCGGTGCCTGCAGACGTACCGCTGACAGATGCCACATTGCATTTCGATGCCAGTTACCTCAACGGCGATGCCGGCCGAAACACCCTGTTGCTGTCGCTGGACGGGTACCCGGTGCGGGCCCTGGGGCTCAATGAAGGAGAGGGCGATGCCAGCGCGGTACTGGGCGTGGACAAGGCGGCGCGAGACAGCGGCTCGGTTCGCCTGGGTATCGCCTGGTCGTCGATCATTTCCCGCGTGCAGTGTGAAGACGAGCGTGCCATCGGCAACGTGCTGCGCATCGATCCTCACAGTCGCCTGAGTTACAGCTACGACGCCAGCCAGTTGCAGGACGTCGGCGCGGCGTGGAATGCACTGCCCGGCAAACCTGGAATCCTCATCGCTCCCGGGCCGCTGTCCGGCGCCAGTTACGACGCGGCCTGGCGGCTGGGCGTGGCGCTTGAACGCATCGGCAAACAGGCGCGAATCGTGCCGTTCCCCTCTGTAAAGGACAGCATCGATCTGGGCGATCTCAAGATTCCCGCCGAGCTCAAGCAGATTCCAGCGTTCGCCAGTCTTGACGGCAAAGGCCTGCACACCCTCGACGATCCGGCGCAGATCGGCGCGCTGTTGATGCTCGGGCAGACCCCGGCGTTGAACGCTGATCTGGCGGTGAGTGATCCGCAACTGCTCAAGGCGATCAACGATTCGCTGGATGCGTTGCAACAGCAGGTGCAGAGCGTCGATCCTGCGGCCGGCAATGCGTTCTCGCAGTGGCGCGAACGCCACGTCAACCCAGCGCTCAATGCGTCGGGCAAAGACAATGTGCGCCTGGCGTTGCTCGGCGCGCATCCGCTTTTGATGATTAATCAGGACGCCGCGGGCAAGGCTATTGGCCTGTTCAGCGCGGCCTGGAACAAACTCGCTCGTACCCGCCAGCTGACCGTGGGCGAAGAAGCCAACATGCCGATCAGCGATGACGGTCGCGTGGCGTTAACTCGACTGGGCGGCAAGCCCGGCAGCGTCGACGTGCTGGCCAAGGCCGACTGGAGCGCGAGTTTTCCGTTGGGCAGCGTGGCCTATGACGGCCGCATCCCGACTCACGCCGCGGTCGATGTCTCCGCCTCGCCGGGCGCTTCAGGTACCGCGCCGGTGGCCAGCCTGTTCCTCAACGATTACCTGATCGGCGCGAAACAACTGGACGCCGACGGCCAGAAAGAACGCATCGAAGCGCGCATCCCGCGTTACGCGTTGGCCGCGCAGAACACCTTGCGCGTGTCGTTCCAGCGCCAGCCGGTGAGTGACTTGTGTCGGGAAACCCCGCAGGCGTTTCCGGTTGCGGTACTGCCCAGCAGCCATCTGACCCTGGAGAAAAGCGCGCTGGACGACGACTTCTCCGGCATGGCCGCGCGTTTCGCCACCGGCACCGAACTGCTGGTGCCGCAGGGCTATCTGGATCGCCCGGCCAGCAGCCTGCCGCAGCTGATCCGTATCGCCAGTGCCAGCGGGGTGTCGCCGTTGCGTGCAGAGCTCAAGGTCAGTGCAGACGCCAAGGCAGCGATTGCGCCGGACAAGGCGTTCCTCGCCTTCGAAGTGCCGGTCAAGGACAGCAACGAGTCGGTGCAGGTGGACTACGAAGGTCATCTGCTGATTCATCACAAGGAGCAGACGCTGCTGGATCTGGCGTCGCTCAATCATCTTGCGGCCTTACAGGTGATCGAGTCCGGCAGCCAGCACGGCATGGTCTATCACACCCTGGGCGGTCAGGCGCCGAATTTCGCCCGTCCGGTATTGCTGGAGCGTGGCAACGTCACGATTCTGGGCGACAGCGGGCCGCTGACCACCTTCGACGCCAAGGACCCGACCGGCAGTCAGATGATCGACGATGAGGCACCCAAAGGCCTGGATGCCTGGCGCAAACCGTCGGCGCTGTGGCTGATTCCGGCCGCGATCATTGCCTTCCTCGTGCTGTTGCTGGCTGGCCGTCGCGCCCGCCGCAATCGACAGTAAGGAGCGGCGATGACCTCGCTTTACTGGCCTTACTGGCTGGCCCATTACTACAGCGCGCTCGAAGTCGCGACCATCGTGGTCGCGGCGATCATCCTGGTGTCGAGCCTTGACGATCTGTTCATCGACCTGTGGTATTGGGCGCGGCGCCTGTACCGCAAGTTCACGGCGGAGCGGCGCTACCGCCCGTTGACTGCCGAGCAACTGATGGCGCGCGATGAGCAGCCGTTGGCGATCATGGTCCCGGCCTGGCTCGAATACGACGTCATCGCGCCGATGATCGAGAACATGGTCTCGACCCTGGACTACCAGAATTACGTGGTCTTCGTCGGCACCTACGTCAACGATCAGCGCACCATCGATGAAGTCGAGCGCATGCGTCGGCGCTACAAACAATTGCATCGGGTGGAAGTGCCGCACGCGGGGCCGACCTGCAAGGCCGACTGTCTGAACTGGGTGATTCAGGCGATATTTCTCTATGAGAAAACCCACGGCGTGAGCTTCGCCGGGGTGGTGCTGCACGACAGCGAAGACGTGCTGCATCCCCTCGAAATGCGCCTGTTCAACTACCTGTTACCGCGCAAGGACATGATCCAGTTGCCCGTCGTTTCCCTTGAGCGCAACTGGTACGAGTGGGTGGCGGGCACCTACATGGACGAGTTCGCCGAGTGGCACGGCAAGGACCTGGTGGTGCGCGAAAGCATGACCGACAGCGTGCCCTCGGCAGGCGTTGGCACCTGTTTTTCACGGCGCGCCTTGAAGGTGCTGGCGGATGAAACCTCCAATCAGCCCTTCAACACTGACAGCCTGACCGAGGACTACGACGTTGGCGCGCGCCTGGCGCGTTACGGCATGAGCGCGATCTTCGTGCGCTTCCCGGTGCAGTACCGCGTCCTGCGCAAATCCTGGTTTCGCGAGCCCTATGAATCAACGCTGGAAATGCCGTTGTGCGTGCGCGAATTCTTCCCCGATACCTTCCGCACCGCGTTTCGCCAGAAAGCCCGCTGGACGCTGGGCATCGGCCTGCAAGGCTGGGAGCAGATGGGCTGGAGCGGCTCGCTGGCCAACCGCTATTTGCTGTTTCGCGACCGCAAGGGCGTGGTCACTTCGTTCGTCAGCATCATTGCTTATGTGATCCTGGCGCAGTTGTTGGCGCTGATGGTGCTGCGCGCCAGCGGGTTGTGGAACACCAGTTTCCCGACCCCATTCGAGACCAGTGGCCTGGTGGGTTTCCTGCTTGCGGCCAACGGCGTCGCGCTGCTCTGGCGGATGGCCCACCGTTGCTATTTCACGACCATCATTTATGGCTGGCAGCACGGCGTGTTGTCGATGCCGCGCATGGTGGTCGGCAACTTCGTCAACTTCATGGCCGCAGCGCGGGCCTGGCGGCTGTTTCTGGTGGGCAAGGTGCTCAACCGCAAGCTGGTCTGGGACAAGACCATGCACGACTTCCCCTCCACCGATCTGGTCGCTCGAGCCCCACGCAAACTCGGCAGCGTGCTGTTGTCGTGGCAGGCGATCAACGACGAGAAACTGCAGACCGCGCTCGCCCAGCAGCAGACTCGGCAATTGCCGCTGGGGCAGATCCTGCTCAGTCACGGCTGGCTCGACGATGAAACCCTGGCCGAAGCCATCGCCTTTCAGAACGACCTGCCGCGGGTATTCGATGTCGCTTCGAAAGTGCAATCGACCTCGGCGCTGGCCGACGAGTTCTGCCTGCGCTGGCGTGTCGTGCCCCTGGCGCTGGACATTCACGGGCGGCCGGAAGTCGCCGTAGCCAGCCCCTTGCCCGAAGAAGGTTTGCAGCAGATCACCGAGCAAATGGGCGCCGAACCCGTGCAACTGATCGCTCGGGAAAGCGAGATCGTCGCGCAGTTGCGGCAACTGGAGGTGGTCGCCGGTGAACCGCTGCCCGCTGCCACACCCCTGTTGGGCGACTTGCTCATCGATCAGGGCTTGCTGGATCGCCTGACGTTCAATCGCGCCATGTTGCAGTACCGCCCGCATGTTCATGGCCGTATCGGCGATTACCTGGTGGACACCGGCGTGCTGTCGCGGGACACCATCGAGCAGGCCGTGGCGCAGCAGCAGAGCCAGCCATCACCGGACGCGCCAACGGAGCAGCCTTCATGAAACTTCCGATTTTTCTGGGATTGAGCGTCCTGCCGGTGTTGTGCCAGGCCGAGGTCACCCACGAGTCACCTCCGCAGATCTTGCCACTGGCGTTGACCGGGCCGGCCTATGAAATCGCCAATCAGGCCTACAGCGCCTACAACGACAAGGACTACGATCTGGCGATCGCGAAGGCCCAGGAAGCCTTGCGCCAACGCAGCGATGTGGACCGGTTGCGCAAGCTGATCCAGCTTGCCGAACGCGACAAGGACCGTCGCGATCATCCCGAGCGTTATCCCGGCAACAAGAGGGGGTTTCAGAATGGTGACCGCTCAATGCGGGCCTACGCCAATGGTGACTACGACCGTGCTGCCGACTTTGCACGCAAGGCGATCAGCGAGGCGCCGAAGAACCCTGACTACCGGATGATGCTGATCGAAGCGCTGCAACGGGCGCAGCATCTGGATGAGGCGGAGCTGGCGACCAACGAGGCCATCGGTGTGCTGGGTGAATCCCCGCAACTGAGCCGTCGGCTGGATGCGATTCATGAGCAAAAGGCGGTCAATATCGCCGCCGCCGGGTACGCCTCGCTGGCCCGCGGCGACAACGATGCCGCGGTCAGTTACGCCCGCGATGTGGTCCGCCGCTATCCGCAGGAAATCGCCTATCGGCGTTTGCTGGTCAGTGCCTTGATCGCGCAGGAGCAGTATGCAGCGGCGCGTTCTGCGGCCACCGAAGCGCTGGCGCTGAAAGGCAACGACGGGACTCTGCTGGCCCAGCGCGGGCAGATGCGCATGCGCCTTGGCGACAAGAGCGGGGCGCAGCAGGATTTCGCCCAGGCGCTGGCGGTGGGCAATCTCCCGCTGCGCGAACAGGCATCGCTGTATGCCGCGATGGGGCAGCCTGGCGAAGCGCTGGAGCGCATGCAACAGGCTCGGGACAAAGGCGAATTGAAGCCGGGTGATGAGGTGCAGATAGCCTACTTCCTCAGTCAGGCAGGCAATGATCGCGCTGCATTAGACGAGTTCAAACGGGTTGATCGCAGTAAAGATCTGTCCCCCAAAGAGACGCAGGACGCGGCGTACACCGCCATGCGTGCGCCGGATGATGTGCAGGCCATCGCCTACTTCAAGCGGGTGCTGGATTACCAGCAGACCGGCGATCTGCAAATGCCCGATCACCAAGTGTTCGATACCCGGCGCGCGGTGTCCGACCTGTCGCGGGTCTGGGGCGTGACCAATACCACGACCTACCGAGGAGCCAGCACCACCAGCGGTTTGAGCGGTGCGCCAAGCAGCAGCAACGACAGCGTCCAGAACAGCACCGAAGTATTCTGGCGTCCGGAAGGGTATCGCGATGCGCGTTTCGTTGAGCTGTACGGGCGAGTGACCGACACCCTGTGGAACAAGGAAAGCGGCAACGACAAAGGGCTCGACGCTTTGCAAGGTGCAGTGGGGCTGCGGATAAAGCCGTTCTCCGAATACAACGTCATGGCCGCTTTCGAACGCACGTTCCCGCTGGCTGGCTCCAACGTCGACGGCGACTGGCTGGTGCGGCTGGGCTATGGTTCGAGCATCGGCACCGACCTGCGTGTCGACGTGCCGAGCTGGTGGACCTCGCAGTTCTACGCCGAAGGCGGGCGCTATCTGCAGGACAAGCGCAACTACTTCAACAGCGAATGGCAGCTGGGCCGCAGCATCCGTCTGGACCGGATCAGCCCGCGGCTGGTGATCTTTGCGCACGTGGTCGCCGCCGTGGATTACGACTCGAAAATGCACAGCGAGGTCGACGCGATGGGGCGCAACAAGACTTCTGGAGACAGCGCGGGCGGGGCAGGCGTGGGGATTGGCGTGCGCTACTGGTTCCGCGAAACCCGGCACAAGGCCCCGCAGTCGTACATCGACTTCTCCGTGCAGTACCGGGAGAAGGTGTTTGGCGATGACAGCGCGCAAGGGGTCTTTGCACGCATGACCTTTGCCTGGTGAGGGATTCTTTGGAAAAGCCCATGTCGCGACTGCTTAAAACCTCGCTGGCGGTGTTGTTGATCGGCGCGCTGGGTGTGGCGGTCGATGCGCTGTATGAATTCGGGGAGGGGCTGCGCCCGAACATCGCAGGCATCGTCTGGCAGCCGGACAACGCCACGGTCGGTATCCAGGGCGAGTGGCAAAAGCTCGGCGCCCATGAGTTATTGGTGCAGTGGACGGCGGTGGACGGTCAGGCGTTCGTGCCCGGCAGCGGCTTGCCTGAAGTGCCGGTAATGCCGGACTGGGCGCGCATTGCCAACGAGCCGTGGGCGCAGGATGTGATCGTCGGCCTGGCGGGTTTTTTCAGCGAAAACCGCTCGCGGGACAACATCGAAGAACTGGCGGTTCTGTCTGAGCGGATGGCGAAAGTGAAGACGCCGCTGAACGTCACCGGCTGGTATTTTCCGGCGGAAGTCGACCCCAGCTGGAGCCGCGCCAAGGAGCTGCCTGCGTTGCTCGCCCGGTTACCCCGACCGTTGTGGATCAGCGTCTACGATGGCGCCAATATCGGGCCGCAAGTCACCGCGGACTGGCTCAAGACCTGGCTGCCGGACGACATTGGCGTGTTCTTTCAGGACGGCGTCGGCGTCTATGCCCGCACCGCACCGGTCGCCCGCACCTACGCCGATGCGCTGCGCAAGAGCCTTGGGGAAAAACGCGTGAAGATCATCGTCGAAGCATTCCGCCCGCAGGTTGGCGGAGGGTTCCGGCCTGCCACCGTGGCTGAGCTGAAACCGCAGATCGCCGCCTACAAGGGCTACCCGCTGTACCTCTTCGACGGCCCGCACTATGTGACGCCGGAGGTGGTGGAGGGATTGGCGAGATAGCGAGTCTGATCTCTGAGAGTGCTGGCACCAAAACCAGTCACTGCTGCCTCGTTAACGGGCATTTCTTCGCTGCATATTCAGTCCGCGCTTTCGTTACTTCCCCGAAACAAAGGCCTTCCAGCTCATGGCCCGGCTCTTGCTTTCGATGGATTCAAACTTGGATACAAGATGGAATCCGCGATGCAGAACCCTCAGAACCCTCTGTTCGGCTGGACCTTAAATCAGTGGCTCGCTGCCTATCAGAGCGGCGAAATGACCCCGGGCGGGCTGTTGACGCTGCTCGCTGCTTATCCCGAATCGGACAACGCGTGGATTGCCCGCGTCAGCCCCCCACAGCTCGAGGCTCAGTTGGTGGAACTGGCCAGCCGCCTTGAGGCGGTGAGTGGCGACATCAGCAAGCTGCCGCTGTACGGGGTGCCGTTCGCGATCAAGGACAACATCGACGCCGCCGACTGGCTGACCACCGCTGCCTGTCCGGAGTTTGCCTACGCCGCCAGCGCCGATGCGACTGTGGTGGCGCACCTGCGCGCGGCGGGGGCCATTCTGATGGGCAAGACCAACCTGGATCAGTTCGCCACCGGTCTTGTGGGCACCCGTTCGCCCTACGGCGCGGTGCCCAACAGCTTCAATCCGGATTACGTCAGCGGCGGTTCCAGTTCAGGCTCCGCGTCGGTGGTGGCGCGGGGGCTGGTTGCTTTTTCCCTGGGGACCGACACTGCTGGCTCGGGGCGTGTGCCTGCGGGGTTCAACAACATTGTCGGCCTGAAACCGACCAAGGGGCGGCTGTCGAATACCGGTCTGGTGCCGGCCTGTCGCACCGTGGATTGCATCTCGATCTTCGCGCTGACCGTCGAAGACGCCGAAACCGTGGCGGGCATCGCGCAAGACTTCGACGCCACCGACGCCTATTCCCGACGTAACCCGAGCACCGCACCGGTCGGCTTCAGCAAGGCATTCAAACTCGCCGTTCCCGCGACGCTGGAGTTTTTTGGCGATGCGCAGAATCAGGCCGTGTACGAGCAAGCACTGCTCAAGCTCAGTGACATGGGCGCGGAGATCAGCCGCATCGACTTCACCCCGTTCAAGGCGCTGGCCGAGCAGTTGTATTACGGCTCCTGGGTCGCCGAACGCACCGTGGCGCTGGAGTCGATGCTCGAATCGAACCCGGATGCGATCAACCCGGTGGTGCGCGGTATCGTTGAAAACGGCTTGGGTTACAGCGCGTGTGACGCCTATAAGGCCGAATATCTGCGCGCCACACTGAGCCGGCAGATCAACGACGCGCTGGCGGGTTATGACGCCCTGGTGGTGCCGACCTCGGCGACGATTCGTACCCTTGCCGAAATGGAAGCGGAGCCGGTGCTGTACAACTCGCAGTTTGGCTTCTACACCAACTTCACCAACCTCGCGGACCTGTCGGCCCTGGCGTTGCCTGCCGGCATGCGCGCAGATGGATTGCCCGCCGGGATTACCCTGATCGCACCTGCATGGCATGACACGGCATTGGCGAGTTTCGGCAAACGCTGGCAAGCGCACGTGCAGTTGCCGCTGGGGGCCACCGGACGCCCTTGTCCAGCGACGGCGAACGCTGCGATTCAGCCGCAAGGCAGCGTCCGCGTTGCGGTGGTCGGCGCCCACCTGACCGGGATGCCACTTAACTTCCAGCTGACCAGCCGCGACGCCGTGTTCGTCGAGCAGACCCTCACCGCAGGCGACTACCGCCTCTATGCACTGCCCGGTACCGTGCCGCCCAAACCGGGATTGGTCAAGGCAGACAGCGGGCAGTCGATCATCGTCGAGCTGTGGGACATCCCGCTGGCGCGGTTCGGAGAATTCGTCGCCGAAATCCCCGCACCCCTTGGCATCGGCAATCTCAAGCTGGTCGACGGGCGCAGCGTGAAAGGGTTCATCTGCGAGCCGTGGGCGCTGGCCGAAGCGCTGGACATCACCCCATTCGGCGGCTGGCGCGCCTACATCGCCAGCTTGAAAAAAGCCTGACCAATAATCGGCTGAGCAAACACCTGTTGGACAGAATCATGCAGATCGCCACCCCGCAAAAGCCCAAGGAACGCCCGGACAATATGGTCGAGCGGATCTATCAGCAGCTCAAGGACGACATCTTCGAGTTTCGTCTGCTGCCGGGCGATCGTTTCAGCGAAAACGAGGTTGCCGAGCGCGTCCAGGCCAGCCGTACGCCGGTGCGTCAGGCATTGTATCGGCTGGAGCGGGAAGGCTATCTGCAGGTATATTTCCGCAGCGGCTGGCAGGTAAGGGCGTTCGACTTCAATTATTTCGAAGAGCTTTACGACGTGCGCATCGTGCTGGAAAGCGCAGCGATTGCCCGTTTGGAGCACATGGCGCTCGAAGGCAATCAGATTCTTGTGGAACTGAAAGACACTTGGCTGGTGAACGAATCCGACCGCCTGCAGGACCCCGCGCAGGTTTCGGCACTGGACGAGCGTTTTCACTGCGCGCTGGTTGAAGCCGCGGGCAACGCCGAAATGGCGCGCATGCATTTCGAAATCACTGAGAAGATCCGCATCATCAGACGTCTGGATTTCACCCGGGCGCCGCGTGTCGATGCGACCTATTCAGAGCACGGCCAGATCCTCAACGCGATTCTTCAGCGACGCACCGGGCAGGCGCAGCAGTTGCTGCACAGCCATATCCAGATCAGCAAACAGGAAGTGCGCAAGATCACCCTGCACAGGCTGCATATAGCGCGTCAGCGCATCGAGCCGTAACCTGATACCTCATTGCACCTCAGCGTCGGCGAGCGACTTGATCTGTTTGCCATGCAGGTTGTTCAGCACCCGCCGGGCGTTGTCCGCACAGCCCACCTCTTCAGGTTTGTTTTCGATGCTGGCGATGGTCCCCAGCAGTTGCTTTCTGTTCTGTTCCAGGCGCGACTGCAACGCTTCGATCTCGCTGACTTTGCGTTTGAGCGCCGCCAGCAGTTGGTCGTATTCCCAAACGTCCAGATCGGCTGGCAGCAGCTGGCGAATTTCCTCGAGCGTGAACCCGGAACTCTGCGCGCGGGTGATGATGGTCAGCAGCAATTCTGCATCCGCTGCGTACTCGCGATAACCATTGGCCGTGCGTTTGACCGCACTGATGAGCCCTTCGGACTCGTAAAAACGGATGCGTGATGCTGCCAGACCGGTGCGTCTGGCCAGTTCGCCGATTCTCATGGCAGTGCCTGCTTCGTCGGGATGAAAGATAGGGGTTGACCTTAAAGTTGACTTTAATCTTATGGTTCAGCCTTGGTCAAAACGAGGTGACGGAATGAACGTCTTTGAAAAACTGGTGCTGCCCGGTGGTTCGGTCATTGCGAACCGCATCGCCAAGGCCGCGATGGAAGAAAACATGGCGGACGCCGATCAGGCGCCGTCCGATGCGTTGATTCGTTTGTACAGGTCGTGGGCCGAGGGCGAGGCAGGCCTGCTGATTTCCGGCAACGTCATGATCGACGGCCGCGCCATGACCGGCCCCGGCGGCGTGGTACTGGAAGACGACCAGCATCTGCAACGTTTCAGGCGCTGGGCGCAGGTCGGCCGTTCGAACGGTGCGCAGTTCTGGCTGCAGCTCAACCACCCTGGCCGCCAGATGCTCGCCAACCTTGGGCAACCCACCTGGGCGCCGTCGGCGGTGCCGATGGATCTGGGCAAGATGTCGAACCGTTTTAACCCACCTCAGGCGATGACAGAGGCGGTGATCACCGACGTGATCCAGCGTTTCGCCCGCAGCGCTCGGCTGGCCGAGCAGGCAGGTTTTACCGGGGTACAGATTCACGCGGCCCACGGTTACCTGATCAGCCAGTTTCTGTCGCCACTGACCAACCAGCGCAACGATGGCTGGGGCGGTTCTCTGGAGAAGCGCGCGCGGCTGTTGCTGGAAGTGATCAAGGCAGTACGTGAAGCGGTGTCGCCGCAATTCGTGGTCGCGGTCAAACTCAATTCGGCGGATTTTCAGCGCGGCGGCTTCAGTGCCGACGATGCGAAGTCCGTGGTGACGATGCTCAACGCATTGCCTGTGGATCTGGTGGAATTGTCCGGGGGCAGTTACGAAGCGCCGGCCATGCAAGGCCAGGCACGGGATGGGCGCACACTGGCGCGCGAAGCCTATTTCCTCGAGTTCGCACGGGAAATTCGTGAGGTGGCGAACATGCCGGTGATGCTGACGGGCGGGATTCGTCGACGTGCCATCGCTGAGGAAGTCATTGCCAGCCAGGTGGACATGATCGGCATGGGCACCGCGTTGGCCATTGAACCGGACTTGCCCAGACAGTGGCGTCAGGCCCGCAACTTCGTTCCCGAGCTGCCGCCGATCACCTGGAAAAACAAGGCGCTGGCGTCGCTGGCGAACATGGCGGTGGTCAAGTTCCAGTTGCAGCGGCTCAGTAAGGGACGTGCTCCCAAGCCTGGCGTTTCGCCGATGAAGGCGCTGATCGTGCAGCAGATAGCGGCGGCATTGCGTACCCGGCAGTACCGCCGATGGGTGCTTGCGCGTGCAGGTTCGTGAACCCGGGTACGCTGGGTGACTCAGCCGTTCTGGTTATGGCAGTCATCGGCGGCCTTGAGGTAGTCGAGCATCTGGGTACGGCCTTTCGAATCCAGGTAAGTGATGTGGCTGGTCATCAGACCGCAGGTGCCGCTCGGCTCCTGGCTCGACGACAGGACTTTCTGGATGTCGGGCTGCGACGAGTAGCTGTGGACTTCGGAAGCTTCAGCACGGGCAGCGAAAGTGCACACGTTCAGGGCGGCGAACAGGCAAGCGGCGACGGTCAGTTTCGAGTTCATTTCAGTATCCTCGGGGCAGTGATGGGTCATCGTTGGAGGCGTCTGTGTGTTGCCTCGTTGGAACCCATTTAATGCCCCTGAGGTATCCCGGATGTGTCGCCGACATGGGGTTTAAGCAACGCTACGTGTCGGGAGAGGCTTGCGATACAGAGCGATACAAACCGCCTGTCACCGCTTCGCGAGCAAGCTCCCTCCCACAGTGAACGGTTTGGCTCCTGCTCTTCGTTTCAAGCCACCGAAGCCTGCGCACAGTCCTCGCGAGCCGGTTTCAGCAGCGGGGTAATGCACAACATCAATACCAGCACCCCGAACAGCATTTCGTAAGCCGCGCCGTAGCTGCCGGTGTGATCGCGCAGCCCACCGAAGCAGAGCGGGCCCAGCGCGGCGATCAGGTAACCCACGAACAACATGAACACCGTCCAGGCGCCGGCCTGTTCTGTGGACGCCGCGTTGTCCAGTGGCAGGGTCATGCCGATGGTGAAGCCCATGCCCAGCCCGATGGCGGCAAGCACCACATACAGAATCGGCGCCCAGGTCGGGGCGAAGGCCATCCCGGCAATCCCCAGTGTGGCCAGCACGGTCGACAGACCCACCAATGCGCGGCGGTCATGGGCCTTGCCGGGGATCAGACCTGCGCTGACGCTTGCGATGGCGAATACCGCGGTGAACGTGCCCAGCACAACGCCGGAGGGCAGGGTGGTGATCGCGGTTTCCGACGAGGCAGGCGCCAGCCAGGCAAACAGCGCATAGACCACGAACTGACCTGCGCCGAAGTTGATCGCCACCAGCCACGCCTGAGGATTGCTCCAGGGCAGCCCCACTGTTTTCTTCGCGGCAGCGGGTGGTGCCACCGATGCAAAACGTCTGGCCATCCATACCCAGCTGATCACCGCTGTTACGCACAATACGCTCCACACGCCGGCGCCGACCCGCCAGTTTTGCGCAAGCTCGGTGATCGGTGCGGTGAACACAGCGGCGATGGTCGCACCCAGGCTCAAACCGGCGGCATAGATACCCATGAAAAACACCGCACGATGGGGAAAATGGGTCTTGATCCAGCCGCCGATCAGCGCACCGGCAATGGCGATCCCGACACTGGCGAAGAAGGTGCTGCCCAGCAGAAACAACGGATCGGGAGACACCGCTCGCAGCAACATCGCAACGCCCAACAGCGCGAGGGCGACAATCACGCAGCGGTCGGTGCCGAAGCGTCTCGAAACGTTGGGCGCCATGAGCGCGAACACCCCCATGCACACGTCAGGGATCGAAGTCAGCAACGCCGCCTGGGTATAGCTCAGCTGGAATTGTTGTTGAATCAACAACAGGATCGGCCCGATCGAAACGATCGCCGGTCTTAACGCGACGGACAGCACCAACAGGCCAATGACGGCGGCCACGGTGTGTGTGTTGCTGACGGAAATGCGCGAGTCTTGCATCTGCTGGCCCTCATTGAATGCGTCTGGATGAGAGCGATGCTAACGATGGTCGAGAAATACCATCTGCCAGTTTTCGTCGCGAAAGTGACAAACCTCTTGACGGCAATGGTGGATCACGGCGAGATGTGTCACGCCTCTGCCACCCGGATGAGCCTGATTGATGAAACGAACCGTGCGCTCGGTCAAACCTGCACCTGCGCTGGAACCGCGTAGCGAGGACTACCTCGATTACCTGAACGTCCAGCGGCCGATGACGGTGCTGGTGCGCAACCAGCAGACCGGCGACTACAACGCGCCCCATGCTCATCGTCACGGGCAGATTCTGTACGCGGCCAGCGGCATGATGCGCGCCGTCACGGAAACCGGGCTGTGGTTCCTGCCGCCCAAAAGAGCACTGTGGATTCCGCCGGGAATCGTCCACGATCAGATCATGTTGAGCCCGGTCAAGTTACGCTCGGTGTACATCGAACCGGATGTCTCGGCCGGCTTTGGCGACAGCTGCAAGATCGTCGAGGTGTCTATACTTCTGCGCGAACTGATTCTCGCCCTGGCCGATCAGCCCATCGAATACCCGCAGGAGGGACGCAATTCGCACATTGTCGCGCTGATTCTGCATGAGATCGAGTCCGCGCGAAGCCTGCCATTGCAGGTGCCGTGGCCGATGGATCGTCGCCTGGTCACGGTGTGCAACGCCATTCTGGAACACCCCGAACAGCCGCATTCGGTGGATTACTGGGCAGACAAGGTTTGCGCCAGTTCGCGAACTCTGATTCGTCTGTTTCTCAAGGAAACCGGGCTGACGTTTCGCCACTGGGTGCAACAGGTCCGGCTGGCGACAGCGCTGGATCGCCTGGAGAACGGCCAGTCCATCGGCGCCATCGCCAGGGACTTGGGTTACGCCAGCCCGAGTGCGTTCAGCGCGATGTTTCGTCGGGTAATGGGCGAATCACCCAGAGAGTTTCTGATCCGCGACTAACGCTTTGAGGCTGGGCGTTTGTATCGCAGCGTATCTATCGGTACCGTGCATACATGCCCATGCAAATCCGTCCTTGGTCGATACATCGGGGATACATCGCCTCCTTAGCCTTGAGTACCAGCCACTCAACACGCGAGAGGAGGCCGCTCATGAAGTGCGCCCGTATCGGTTTGATCGCAGCAGTCATTTCATCCGCTATCGCAGCGCCGTTTGTCCTTGCGCACGGCAGCACCGAGAATGCTTCGTCCAAGGCATCGCCGATCTATGGCGTGACGATTCCCGAGGGGTATCGCCAGTGGCAGTTGATTGCGCCCGCCGTCGAGGGCGCGCCGCTGAACGAGATCCGCGCAGTGCTTGGCAACGACATTGCGATCAAGGCTTACAAGGAGGGCACGCTGCCGTTTCCTGACGGTACGATTCTGACCAAGCTTGCGTGGAAGCATGTGCAGTCGCCGGGGTTCGAATCGGCTTCGGTGCCGGGGGCGGCGACGACGGTGCAGTTCATGGTCAAGGATTCGGTGAAGTACAAGGACTCCGGGGGCTGGGGTTTCGGACGTTTCGTCAACGGCCAGCCGGTGGATGAGAAGCAGCACCAGACGTGCCTGGGTTGTCATCAGTCGCGGGTCAAGGATCATGATCTGGTGTTTACGCGTTGGGCGCCTTGAGTTGCTTGGGTTTGGTTTTGCGGTTATCTCGGCTATCTCGGTTGGCGCTGATTTTTGGCTCTGGCCAACGCCAGACCTGTTTCGCCTGCGAACGCGGCTCTCCCTCTCGACCCGATCCCTGTGGGAGACGCCGGGGGTCACGACGTACGGGCCGCGATTCGGACGATAGCGGTCCGTCATTTAGCAGATGAGCCATCTGACCTACCGCTATCGCTGCTGTCGCACAGCTCCAGCTTCTCCCACAGGGATTGGTGTTCAGCTTTAAAATTTCGGCTCGACACACAACCTTCTAGCAGTCCGGCGTTCACAGTCGCATTGCCGTTGCCGTTGCCGTTGCCGTTGCCGTTGCCGTTGCCGTTGCCGTTGCCGTTGCCGTTGCCGTTGCCGTTGCCGTTGCCGTTGCCGTTGCCGTTGCCGTTGCCGTTGCCGTGGATCTTGATCTTGATCTTCGTACGCGAAAGTCCAGGCACCACAAATCGCGACTTGGGTGCAGGCTGAACGCAGGCGTCGTGGAGTGGGCCGAGCGGCATGGATGCCGCGAGAGCCGCCCCCCGCCATGGATGGCGGATGGCGGCGGGCCCACGGAGCGTCGCCGGAGTGAGGGTACCTCGACGAAGTCGAGGCCAAACCGGGAGCCAGGACACTTGGTTACTTGGTGTCTTTTCAAGTAACTCGCCGAAGGCGAAACAGGCCTGGCGTTAGCCAGGACCCAGATAACCAGCGTGACCCTAACTATCGGCTACACACCCAAAACCCAAAACCCAAAAAACTCAAGACGGATTCCGCCGCTCCGCCACCTCAGCCAACACCGCCAGATCCATCTCCCCCTGCCCATGATCCACCGCATCCTGCAGATTGGCCCTGATCATATCCGCGCTCGGCATCTGCACCGACACCTGACTCGCCGCCGCCAGAATCAGATCCACATCCTTAAGCCCCAACACCGCCTTGAACGCAGCCGGTTCATAACGACGTTCACCAATCAACGCGCCATAACCCGAATACACCGGCCCGGTAAAAATCGTGCTCGACACCAGATCCACCAGATCCCTGGACTTCAACCCATGACGAGTGACCAGCACCGACGCCTCGCTCATCGCCTCGACGGCAGACACCAGCAAAAAGTTGGTCGCCAGCTTCATCGCATTGGCCGCCGACGCCTTGTCCCCCAGACGCCAGGTCTTGCGGCCGATCAGGTCAAGGAGAGGCTGGACTTTATCGATGGCATGCTCGGGACCGGCCGCCAGAATGTTCAATTGTGCCGACGCCGCAACGTTCGGACGCCCCATCACCGGCGCGGCGATGTAATCGATGCCCTGAGCCTTGTGCAGCTCGGCCAGTTCATCGGCGAAGGTCACGGCGATGGTCGCCAGGTTGACGTGAATCAGCGGGGCGCTGAGCTGCTTCAGCAACCCCGAATCCAGCAGCACCGCACGCAGCGCCTTGTCATCGGCGAGCATGCTGAACACCACGTCAGCGGTGAACGCCTGCGCCGGGTCCGACACCGCCTTGGCACCGAGTTCGACCAGTGGTTGCGTCGCTTGCGGCGAGCGGTTCCAGACCAGCAGTTCGTGCTCGCCTTTGAGCAGATTGGCCGCGATGGCCTGACCCATGTTGCCCAGGCCCAAGAATCCGATTTTCATCCGATGTACTCCCCCGTTAACGGCGTGAATGAGTGTCGCCTCTGTGGCGAAGCACTCTAGCACCGCCCGCCGATCCCTGGCGGTAGTACGAAGGTGTTAACGGTTCAAGTGCACTCAGTGGTCGTGGTCTTCCGGGCCGTCATGCAGCAGGTGGAAGATGTTGCGCTTCATGCGGATGAATTCCGGGTCCATCACCATGTCCAGATTGCGCGGCCGGCCGATGGGCACGTCCAGCACTTCCTTGATCCGGCCGGGGCGGGCGCCCATGACGAAAATGCGGTCGCCCAGCAGGATCGCCTCGTCAATGTCGTGGGTGACGAACAACACGGTTTTCTTGCTGTGTTCCCAGACCTTGAGCAGCAGCTGTTGCATCTGCAGGCGGGTCTGGCTGTCGAGGGCGCCGAAGGGTTCGTCCATCAGCAGAATCTGCGGGTCGTTCGCCAGCGCGCGGGCAATCGCCACTCGCTGCATCATCCCGCCGGACAACTGCTTGGAATAGTTGTCGGCGAAGCGCAGCAGACCGACTTCGTTGAGGTAGAACTCGACGATTTCCTTGCGCTCGGCCGCAGGCATGCCGCGGCGCTTGAGGCCGAACTCGATGTTCTTGCGCACAGTCAGCCACGGGAACAGCGTATAGCCCTGGAACACCATGCCGCGATCGGCGCCGGGGCCGTCGACTTGCTGACCGCCGACGTAGATGTCGCCCGAAGTCGGTTCGGCCAGGCCGGCGGTCAAATACAGCAGGCTGGACTTGCCGCAGCCGGATGGACCGACCAGCACGGCGAACTGCTGATCGGGGACATCGAACGAGACCTTGTCCAGCGCCGTGAACGTGCTGCCCGACGGCGTCTTGTATTGCAGGGTGACGTTGTCGACCCGCAGGCGCGGAGTGGCCGCAGCTGCCACGGGAGCCGGGCGAAGCTGGATCGGCGAGGTTGCAGTTACTGAGCCCATGCGGCCACCTTCAAGCGAAGAAATCTGAATAGTTGATCGGTGATCAGGCCCAGCAGGCCGATGACCGCGATTGCCAGGAAAATCACGTCGACCTGAAACCCGCGCATGGCCTTGAGGCTCAGGTAACCCAGGCCGCTGGAGGCGGCGACCAGTTCGGCGACCACCAGATAGGTCCACGCCCAGCCCATGGTCACGCGCAGTGTGTCCAGCACGCCTGGCAATGAAGCGGGGGCGATGACGTGCAATACAGCGTCCGTGCGGCTGGAACCCAGGGTGTACGACGCGTTGATCAGGTCCTTGGAAATCCCTTTGGAGACGTCGGCGATCATCACCAGTTGCTGGAAGAACACGCCGAAGATGATGATAGAGACGCGCTGTTCCAGACCGATGCCGATCCACAGGATGAACAGCGGCACGAACGAGGTCACTGGCAGGTAGCGGATGAAGTTGACCAGCGGTTCGAGGAACGCTTGCACGACCCGGAAGCTGCCCATCAACAGGCCGATGGGCACTGCGACCACCGACGAGATGATGAAGCCGACCATTACCACTTCCACGCTGGCCCACACGTGCGGGCCGAGGGTGCCATCACGGGCCAGGCGCATCGCGGCATCGAAGACCGCGCCCGGTGTCGGCAGGAACATCGCCGGCACCACGCCGCCATAGGAAAGAAAGGCCCAGAGGCCGATCAACAGGGCCCAGGCCAGACCGCTGGCGCTCCAGATCACCTGCACCGGCAGGCTGGTCTTGGGCGTCAGGCAGCGGTTCAGCCACGAATTGCGCTTGGACATGAGGTGCTCCTGGTTATTTCGGGCTGATGAAACGGTTGTCGATCAGGTCGCTGTAGCTCACGTTGTACGGCTTGCCCTGCAACTCGCTGGCGGTTTCGTTGGCCAGTTTGATGACCGTGGCGGCGTCGCCGGTGCTGCCGTTGCTGCCCAGCAGTTTTTCGCTCATGGCCTGATCATAGAAACGCACGCCCTTGGCTGCGGCTTCCAGTTCCGCCGGGTCGGCGAGGTAGCCACCCACGCCCTTGGCCATGATCGCGTAGGCTTCTTTCGGGTGGTCCTTGGTGTACTGCACGGCTTTGTACAGGCCCGCGACCAGCGCCTTGACGTCAGCCTGTTGCTTGTCGATCACATCGCAGCTCAGGGCCACGACATCGACGATCACACCCGGCGTGGTGCTGCTGTCCACCAAAACCTTGCCTTGCTGCTTGTTGCGCACGGTGGTCAGGTGCGGCTCCCAGGTCACGGCGGCCGGTACGCGACCGGCGATGAAGGCGGTGGCAGCGTCGTCGGCGGTCATGTTCTGGATGGTCAGGTCGCTCATCTTCATGCCGGCGTTTTTCAGCAGGTAGTTGAGCCAGAACTGCGACACCGATCCTTCGTTGACCGCAACCGCCTTGCCCTTGAGGTCCTGCAGGCTGTTGATGTCCTTGCCCACCAGCACACCGTCGCCGCCATGGCTTTCGTCCAGCGCGGCCACGGCCTTGAAGCAGAACTGTGGACGGTACTTGAGGATTTCATCGAGGGTGGAAGCTGAGCCGGACAACTTGCCGGAGGCTTGAGCGGCCATGTACATCGAGGCTTCTTCGATGGTCGGCAGCTCGACGGTCAGGCCGCCTTCCTTGAAGTAGCCCAGATCCTTGGCCAGGTACAGGGTGCCGTAACCCACCCAGGTGGTGTGTCCGATGGACAGGGTGCCGGCCTGGGCGCCACTGGCGATGCCGGCAGCCATTGCAGTCAGGGCCAGCGGACGCACGCAGCGCGATACGAAAGACTTGATCATTGAACACTCCCGGATGGTGGTTTTTTAATTCGAATATGTCTCGGGGCAGTGGGGCTAGACGCCAAAAACTTGAAACGCTCGTGGCCTCTGACGGACCTTTTGCCTCTGTGGGGCAGGGTTGATGTTGGCCGATGTCGAGGGATACGAAAATTAGTAAATATGTGGTCCCTGATGAGGAAAAAACTGGGGTGGGCAATGGTGTTCGAAGCTGGGGCAGGCGCAACAAAAACGCCGCTTCCCGGTGCAGGAATGCGGCGTTTAATGGCTTTGGAGGCAGTCTCGAAAAGAGCCCAGAGTCTCCCACACGTACTGCGGCGAACCTGGGTCGGGCGGGCAGCGCACGGTCCGTGGGAGGGAGCTTGCTCGCGAAGCTTTTCAGCTGATTGCGGCGGACCTGGTGGTTTCTTTGATAGCGCTCTGCGTACTCCCACGCAAAATCATCTCCGCCGCCTTCTCCCCGATCATGATGCACGGGGCATTGGTATTGCCGCTGATCAAGGTCGGCATGATCGAGGCGTCGACCACTCGAAGCCCTTCGATACCGTGCACCTTCAGGTCCGGCCCGACCACGCTCATCGGGTCGACCCCCATCTTGCAGGTGCCCACCGGATGGAACACTGTCGCTGCGTACTCACGCACGTAGGTCATCAGTTGCTCGTCGGTCTGTACGTCTTTGCCGGGGAGCATCTCTATGCCGCGAATGCCGTCGAATTGCTGATCGGCAAGGATCTTGCGCGCCAGCTTCAGCCCTTCGATCAGCACTTTTGCGTCTTCAGGGTCGGACAGAAAGTTGAAGTCGATGACCGGCTTGCCGCTCCGATCCAGGCGCAACTCGCCAATGCTTTTAGGTCGCAACACACAGGTGTGTACCGCATAACCGTGGCCCCATTCGAACAACCGCCCGCGATGGCTGCGATAACCCGGCACGAAGTGAAACTGCACGTCGGGCAGCGCCTCTGCCAGAGGCGTGCGCGCGAAGCCACCGGCTTCGACGTAGTTGGTGGTCAGCCAGCCTTTCTTGCCGAGCACATAGCGCAGCGGCGACAGCAGAATGCTCGGCAACGAACCTATGGAGAACCCCAGGGTCAGCGGGCTTTTCGAGCGTACGGTGATCAAGCCGTCGAGGTGATCCTGCAGGTTTTTGCCGACCCCGGGCAGGTCATGCTCGACCTTGATCCCGGCGTTTTTCAGTTCGCCGGCCGGACCGATACCCGAGGCCAGAAGCAGGCTCGGGCTGGCGAGAGAACCTGCCGACAGAATGACCTCGCGACGCGCAGTCAGGCGGGTTTGCTGCCCCTCCGACACTACCCGCACGCCCTTGGCCACGCGCTGTTCGAGGATCAGCGATTGCACCGCGCAATCGGTGATGACCGTGAGGTTGGGTCGGTCGAGCACCGGCGCAACAAAGGCGCGATAACTGGACAGGCGTCTGGCGTCTTTCTGGGTCAGGTTATAGATGCCACAACCCTCAAGCTGCTCGCCGTTGAAGTCATCGTTGCGGCGAATGCCGACCTTCTGCGCGGCTTTGACGAACAGCTGCGACACCGGGTTCGGGTCGCGTGCGGCTTCAACGTTCAACTCGCCATGAAGGCCATGCAGGCGCGGGTCCTGACCGAGGCGGTTGTTCTCGGATTTCTTGAAAAACGGCAGCACGCTGTTCCAGTCCCAACCCGCGCAACCGGCGTCGGCCCAGCGGTCGTAATCGCTGGCATGGCCGCGAATGTAGATCATGCTGTTCATCGAACTCGAGCCACCCAACGCCTTGCCGCGTGGGGTGTGCAGGCTGCGGCCGTTGAGGTTTTTCTGCGGCGCGGAGAAGAAATTCCAGCTGTACTTCTTGCTCTTGTACAGCGTGATGGTCCCGGCGGGCGTCTGGATGCGCAGGTTGTTGTCATGGCTGCCGGCCTCGATCAGGCAGACGCTGACGGCCGGGTCCGCACTCAAGCGGTTCGCCAGCACGCAACCGGACGAACCGGCACCGACGATGATGTAGTCGAAGTCGGTTTTCATGCGTTTCTCCCGACGGCGCTCAGCGCCTGCTTGCGGCCGCGGCGCTGACTCGCCAGGTAGTAAACCGGCGAGATCACCAGCAGCCCGACGATCCACGACACATCGGCGCCGCCCATGGCCTTGGCGATCACCCCGGTGTACAACTCGGTGGCCATGAACGGGATCTGCACCAGAATGCCGAGCACGTAGCAGCCCACAGCCGTCCAGTTGAAATAGCCATAGATGCCGCCATCGCGACGGAAGAACGAGGCCACGTCGTAGCTGCCGTGAGCGACCAGGTAGTAGTCCACCAGATTGATCGCGGTCCACGGCACCAGCACGTAAAGCAGCAGAAGAATGAAGTTGGTGTAGTTGGCCATGAAGTCGTCCTGCCCCAGCAATGCCAGGGTCAGCGAGATCGAGAACAGCACCAGCGCGGTGATCGCGCGGGAGAGGGCGCCCGCCGACCATTTCGGCACCAGCGTCTGACCGACCGTGATCGCCGAGAGCGTGCCGCAATACAGGTTCATCGCGTTGGTTGCGGCGATGCCGATGGAGAACACAGCGACCACCAGCGTCGCGATGCTGCCGGTCATTTCGATCAGCCCGGCAATAATGTCGCCTTCGACGCACAAACCGACGACCACCCCCAATGCCATCGGCAGGATCGAACCCAGGCAGCAGCCCCAGTAGCTGGACCAGAACGCGGCCTTGCCACCGGTATCGGCGGGCATGTAGCGCGAGTAGTCCGAGACGTAGGGCGCGTACGCCAGTTGCCACAGCGCCGCGATCGACAGGGTGCCGAGGAAGCCCGCCAGGTTCATTTCGTTGCGTTGCAGGAAGTCTGCTGGCAGGCCGTGCACGGCGATGATCCAGACGAAGCACAGCAGCAGAATCGCGCCGGACAGATACGACATGATGCGCGTGTAGGCGTGGATCAGGCGATAGCCGAACACCGTCGCCACGACGCTGATCAGGCCCACCAGCACGATGCCCTGATTGGTGCTGAACATCGCGTAGCGGCTGTGCAGCGACTGCCCGCCAAGCACCAGATTGGAGGCGAAGAAGCCCAGATACATGATCACCACCAGGGCGACCACCAGTAGCGAGCCGTAGGAGCCGAACTGGCCGCGGGTTTGGACCATCTGCGGCACACCCAGTTGCGGGCCTTGCGCCGAGTGCAGGGCCATGAAGATCCCGCCGATCAGGTTGCCGAGAATCAGTGCGGTCATTGCCGCCATGAACGGCAGTTTGAAGACGGTCACAGCCAACGCGCCGGTGACCACGGTCAGCAACATGATGTTGGAGCCGAACCAGATGGTGAAAAGATCGCGGGCGCGGCCGTGACGCTGATCGGCGGCGATGGGCTGGATGGTGCTCAGTTCGAGGGTTGCTGCGCTTGGTTCGTTGTTAGTCATGCGGATTCACTCAAGTTGTTCCAGGGCGACGACTCAGCGCAACTGAAACCAGGTGGTTTTCAGCTGGGTGTATTTGTCGAAGGAATGCAGCGACAGGTCGCGGCCGAAGCCCGATTGCTTGCCGCCACCGAAGGGCACGGTCACGTCCAGAGCGTCCACGGTGTTCACCGACACGGTCCCGGCATTCAAGCGGCTGGCCACGCGATGGGCGCGGTTGAGGTCATCGCTCCACACCGATGCGGCAAGGCCGTAGATGTGATCGTTGGCCATCTGCACGGCCTGGTCTTCGTCGTCGAACGCAGTGATTGCAAGCACCGGGCCGAACACCTCTTCGCGGGATAGACGCATGTCTGGCGTGACGTGTGTGAAGAGGGTCGGCTGAATGAAATTGTTCGAGCCGTTGATCATCACCCGGTCGCCGCCCGCCACCAGACGCGCGCCGCTGGCACCGGCGTCGGCGATGTAATCCATCACCCGCGCCGCTTGAGTGGAATCGACGATGGCGCCCATTTTGCTCGAAGGATCGAGCGGATCGCCGGGCTGCCAGTGCTGCGCCTTTTCGATCATGCGCTCGACGAACTCGTCATGAATCGAACGCTGCACCAACAGCCGCGAGTTGGCCGAGCACACTTCGCCCTGATTGAAGAAAATCCCGAAAGCGGCTTTCTCGGCCGCCAGATCCAGATCCTGACAGTCGGCGAACACCAGATTCGGGCTCTTGCCACCGCACTCCAGCCACACCTGCTTGAGGTTCGACTGCGCGGCGTATTGCATGAAGTATTTGCCGACCTGCGTCGAGCCAGTGAACGCCAGCGCGTCGACGTCCGAGTGCAATCCCAGCGCGCGCCCGGCATGTTCGCCCAAACCGGTGACCACGTTGAACACGCCTTCCGGTACGCCCGCTTCAAGGGCCAGTTGCGCCAGACGCAGTGCCGAAAACGGCGATTGCTCGGCGGGCTTGAGAATCACGCTGTTACCCGCCGCCAGCGCCGGAGCAAGCTTCCAGGCGGCCATGTCCAGCGGGAAGTTCCACGGCACCACCGCAGCGATCACGCCCAGCGGCACGCGGGTGATGGTCGCCAGGGTGCCGGGCCCGGTGGGCGCGACCTGATCGTAGAGTTTGTCGAGGCTTTCGGCGTACCAGGCGAAGACGTGGGCGGCGCCGGGCACATCGATGCTGTAGGCGTCCATCACCGGCTTGCCCATGCTCAGCGAGTCCAGCAGGGCCAGCTCTTCGCGATGGGCCAGAATCAATTCGGATAAACGCAGCAGAATCGCCTTGCGCTCCTTGGGCTGCATGCGCGCCCACGGGCCGCTTTCAAAACTCTTGCGCGCGACGCGGACAGCCAGGTCGACATCCGCATCCGAACAGGCCGCCACGTTTGCCAGCACGGCATTGGTGGCGGGGTTGATGACGGCGAACGTCTCACCGCTCTGCGCCCGATGAATGTTCCCCGCGATCAGAGAAGCGTCGATGAAACGCTGGTGTCCGGCAAGGCATTGCCAGCTTTTGAAATCCGTCACTGCACACACTCCTTCAATGGCCTCTGCGGACCATGTTCACGATCAGTGGTGCCGATAGTGGGCGATGTGACGGGGGCAGGAAATTATTAAAAATGTCTTCGCTATCGATAAAAAAACTCGCCAATAACGCACCTTTGCGGTGCGTTGCGCACCGTTTCGGGGTCAGTTTTTTTAGCTTCAATGGGCAGGAATTTGCTTGTTTCTCATAGGCTTTGAACATCGCAGAATAGCGCGCAAGATCCGAGGTTACGGTTCAGCGAATTCGAGGTAGCAATGGCAGCCTACAACCTGCGACAACTCAAGTATTTCGTCACCACGGTGGAGTGCGGCAGCGTCGCCGAGGCGTCCCGCAAGCTGTACATCGCGCAGCCCTCGGTCTCCACCGCGATCAAGCACCTGGAAGAAAGCTTTGCCGTGCAGCTGTTCATTCGGCACCACGCTCAGGGCGTGTCGCTGACGCCCAGTGGCGCACGCTTCTACCGCAAGGCCCAGGAGCTGTTGCGGGTGGCCCACGAGTTCGAGCAGAACGCCCTGGCGGACAACGATGTGGTGGCCGGGCAAATCGATATCGGCTGCTTCGAAACCGTTGCGCCGCTGTACCTGCCTCGCTTGATTGCAGGGTTCCGTGATCGTTGGCCGGGAGTGGAAATCCGCATTCGCGATGGCGAGCAACAGGAACTGGTGCAGGCGCTGACCTCGGGCAGCATCGACCTGGCAATCCTCTACGAACACGATCTGGACAGCACCATCGACACCGCGCCTCTGATGGCGCCGCAGCAGCCGTACGCGCTATTGCCAGAAGGTCATCGCTTCGCCAATCAGGCCAAGGTTTCGCTCAATGATCTGGTGCTTGAGCCGATGGTGCTGCTGGACGTACAGCCGAGCCGGACCTATTTCGTCAGCATCTTCGAAGAGCGCGGGTTGACTCCGCACATTCAATTCAGCTCGCCGTCGATCGAGATGGTGCGGGGCATGGTCGGGCGCGGGTTTGGTTTCTCTATTCTGGTGACCCGGCCGAAATCCGATCTCACCTACGACGGACAGAAAGTGGTGTGCGTGCCGCTGGCCGAAGAAGTCACCGGCTCAGGATTGTCAGCCGCCTGGCTGCGTCGTTCGCAATTGACCAAACCGGCGCAGTTGTTTGTGGATCATTGTCGGGAAGAGTTGGCGCCGAAGTAGCGCTTGGAGTCCGATATTCCACCTCTGTAGCCGCACGCCTTGCCGGCGGCGGCATATTCAAAGCCGCTACCGCCGGCAAACGGAGCGCCGCCCGGCCGTACGGCTACAGAGATTGTGTTGACTGGAGAATATCGACCATCCGCCGCAACATCGCATCACACCCATTCAGCTGCTCGACGCTGACAAACTCATCCGGCTTGTGCCCCTGGTCCATGCTGCCCGGGCCGCACACCACGGTGGGAATGCCGATAGCATCGAACAGCCCGCCCTCGGTACCGAAGGCCACGGTCGTGAACTCATCCGAACCACAGAACTGCGCAATCAACTGCGCCGCCTGGCTTTTCGCGTCGGTGACCAGGCCGGGGTACGCGGACAGCTCGCAGAAGCGGATGTCACTGCCCGCATGTACAGCGCGCATTTTCGGCAACACATGGGTCTCGGCGTATTGCTGAAGCTGCTCGGCAACGTCACGAGGATCCTGCGCGGGCAGCGCACGGACCTCGAAATCGAAGCGGCAGTCGGCCGGCACGATATTCAGCGCCTTGCCGCCGCTGATGACACCGGTCTGCACCGTGGTAAAAGGCGGATCGAAGCGCGGATCGTGCAGATCCATCGCGCGCAGTGTCGTGCCGATGCGACCCAGTTCGCCGATCAGCTCGGCTGCGTACTCGATGGCATTCACGCCCTGAGGCGCATACGCCGAGTGACACGCTGCGCCATGCACATCGCAACGCATCGCCAGCTTGCCCTTGTGCCCCAGCACCGGCTTGAGCTCGGTGGGCTCGCCGATGATGCACAGCAGCGGCTTGACCGGCCGTTGCTCAAGTTCGGCGAGCAATGAGCGCACGCCCAGGCAACCGACTTCTTCGTCATAGGACAACGCGATGTGCACTGGCCTGTTCAACGGTGCAGCGAGCAGATCGGGGACCGCCGCCAGCACGCAAGCGATATAGCCTTTCATGTCCGCCGTACCGCGCCCGAACAGCCTGCCGTGGTGCTCACTGAGTTCAAACGGAGCGACCGTCCAGGGCTGACCGTCCACCGGAACCACATCGGTATGCCCGGACAGCACGATGCCCGGACGATCTGCCGGGCCGAGGGTCGCGAAGAGGTTGGCCTTGCTGCGCTGCTCGTTATAGATCAGCTCGCAGGGCACATCGAATTGCGCCAGATAATCGCGCACGAATTCGATCAGTTGCAGATTCGACTCGCGACTGGTGGTGTCGAAAGCCACCAGCGCCGCCAACAGATCCCGGCTTTTGCTCATGTGTCGATCCTTGCCTGGTTCACCGGGGCCTTATTCGTCACCGGGCACGCCATAGCTCGGCGCCTTGGTCGGGTCGAGGGCGCGGGTGATGTAGTCCTGCATCTGCGGGCTGTAGTCGCTCCACAGTTGTGCCAGTTTGCCGATAGGGTCTTCGTCGGCCCAATCCACGCGCAGGTCGACGATGGGCCAGGTCAGTTCGCCGACCACCACCAGTGCTGCGGAATGTACCGGGCCTGCTTCGCCACCGGCCGCGACGGCTGCCTGCATCGCGGCGATCAAACGGTCGGCCAGCTGACCGCCGCTGTTTTCGAACGTCTGCACCAGTGCTTCGATGACAGCGCGATCAGCGAGCATGTTGCCCGCGCCGACGCATTGCTCACCGGCCAGTGCGTTGTGCGTGCCGAGGGTTTCGCTGCCGCTGAAGTGCGCGGTCTGGCCCAGATGATCGATGGCGGTCAACTGACGAAACTGGCTGTAGCCGTTGCTGGTCAGCGCTTTGTCCAGCGCCTCGGCGGGAGACAGGCCGTTTTCCATCTGGTCGAGCACTTGCGGGCCGAGGGCGGGGAGGGTGATGTTCTGCGTGGCCACCGCACCCACTCCCGGACGCAGCCAGGGGCAGCGCGCACCCACGGCTATGCTGGAAGAGCTGATGGCGATGCCCAGTTGTCCTGTTTCGGCGCAACGGCCGACGATTGAAAACGTCATGGTGTGTTCGTCCTGTTCCGTCCTGACCTGCCATCCGCCGACCGGAGCGCGGGATACGCCGCCCGGTCGGGGATGGGACATGACTGCATTCTGTCGATGCGCAGGCGTTGGCGAAACGAGGTTTTTTGTGGAGCCTGGTTACGGAAAAACTTCTCAGCCAGTCGTGCGTGCTTACAGGCGCCCGTACTCGCGGGCGGTGCGGTCCACCGCGATGCGAGTCTTGTCCACCAGTTCGTCCAGTTCAGCGCGGGTGGCGACCAACGCCGGCGCCATGATCATGCGTCCCAGGGTGGAGCGGATGATGATGCCCTCCTCGAAGCCGATGGTGCGGCAGCGCCAGGCGATGTCGTTTTCGTTGACGAAGCGTTTGCGCGTGGCCTTGTCTTCAGCGAACTGCAACGCAGCCACCAGCCCGATACCTTGAACTTCACCCACCAGCGGGTGATTGCCGAACACCTCGCGCAGGCAGTTCTGCAGGTACGGCCCGGTGTCGTTTTTCACCTGCGTCACCACGCCTTCATCCCGCAGCGCCTTGAGGTTGGCGATCGCCACCGCCGCCGCCACCGGGTGCCCGGAATAGGTCAGGCCGTGGGCGAACACACCGCCTTTTTCAACCAGCGCTTCAGCCATGCGCCGTGACAGAATCAGCCCGCCCATGGGGATATAGCCCGAGGTCAAACCCTTGGCGATGGACAGTGTGTCGGGCTCGAAGCCCAAGGCCTCATGGGCAAACCATTCGCCGGTACGACCAAAGCCACCGATCACTTCATCGGCGCACAGCAGCACGTCGTACTTGCGGCAGATGCGCTGGATTTCCGGCCAGTAGGTCTGCGGCGGGATGATCATCCCGCCGGCACCCTGAAACGGCTCGGCAACGAACGCTGCGACCTTGTCCGCACCCAGTTCGAGGATTTTGTCTTCCAGCTGGCGCGCTGCGCGCAGACCAAACTCTTCAGGGCTCAGGTCGCCTTCGTGGGCGAACCAGTAGGGCTCGTCGATGTGTGCCACATCCGGAATCGTGCCGCCCATTTCGTGCATGAATTTCATGCCGCCCAGCGCAGTCGCCGCCATGGTCGAGCCGTGGTAACCGTTCCAGCGGCCGATCATGACCTTCTTCTCGGGCTTGCCCATCACCTGCCAGAACTTGCGCACGGTGCGGATCAGCACCTCGTTGGCCTCGGAGCCGGAGTTGGTGTAGATCGCGTGGCTGTAGTGCGCAGGCAGCAGGCTGAACAGCAGTTCGGACAGCTCGATCACCGCCGGGTGAGTGGTGTGGAAGAACATGTTGTAGTAGGGCAACTGCTCCAGCTGAGCGCTGGCGGCCGCGGCGAGGTCCTTGCGCCCGTAACCCAGGTTGGTACACCACAGCCCCGACATGCCATCCAGGTAACGCTTGCCGTCGTTGTCCCACAACGCCAGCCGATCGCCTCTGACCATCACCCGTGGGCCTTCTTCGTTGAGGGCTTTCTGGTCGACAAATGCGTGGATGTGGTGGGCGGCATCGGACGCCTGATAATCGCTCGTGGTGCGGCTGCTGTTGAGTTCAGTATCGAGTTCGATGGACATTGCGGGTCTCCAGGAGAAGGCGCCCGATGCTCACCATTACGAGGCGGCGAGGGGCTGGCCGGGGCGTGTTGTGGCATAAGTTTTGGCAGCTAAAAATATTTTTGTAAAGAAAATATTTGTGGAGAAAAATACAAATCCGTACCCTGAGCGGCATCGTAGAGCCAGCGCAAGGGCGTCATGAGCGGATTAAGAGAGCGGCAGAAAGAACAGCGCCGGCAGGTCATCGCCGAGGCGGCCCTTGCGCTGTTCAAGGCCAACGGATTCGGCCCGACCACGCTGGAACAGATCGCCAACGAGGCGGGCGTTTCGGCGCCGACCGTGGTGAATTATTTCGGCGGCAAGCTGGAGATCCTGCTTGCGTTGCTCAAGGCCCCTGACGAACTGGCCATGCGCGAGGCGAGGGCGAATCTGGATGACAACTCAGATCCGCTCGACGCGCTGTGTGAACTCGAAGGTCTGATGACTCGCTATCAGTTGCGTGCGATGCCCGCTTCGCTGTGGCGCGAACTGGCGCCGTTCCTGTTCACGGGAGACCTGTCCCACGCCTTTCATCCGTGGAACGCGGCGGTGGTCGAGGAAGCCAAGGCGCTGCTCATGCATTTTCAGGATCTGGGCAAGGTCCGCCAATCAGTGGATATCGAGGTCGCCGCCACCCTGTTCAATCAGTACGCCAACCTTGCGTTCATTCGCCTGGCGACCGAAGCGGTGCCTGATCGCCAAGCCCATGCGGCGCATATGCGCAGCGTGCTGGGGCTAATGTGTCATGGGATGTTGAGTGACCCAGGCGAACCATAGCCCTAGCTTTTTCCTGCTCTGCGACGACAAAAATCATAATTTCGCTATCCCCCGATCCTGCACAGAATGCGTCCACACCCGCCTTCGTGAAGGACACAGGTATGACAGCTGGAAAAACTGAAATCGATACGCTTGTGGTCGGCGCTGGCCAGGCTGGCGTGGCCATGAGCGAACACCTGAGCAGACTGGGGATTGCGCACCTAGTCCTGGAGCGCAGCCGGATTGCCGAAGCCTGGCGCACCGGGCGCTGGGATTCACTGGTTGCCAACGGCCCGGCCTGGCACGACCGTTTTCCCGGCCTCGAGTTTGCCGGTTTGAGCCCCGACGGTTTTGCCCCGAAAGAGCAGGTGGCCGATTACTTCGAAGCTTACGCTCGCAAGTTCAACGCGCCGATTCGCACCGGTGTTGAAGTGCGCAAGGTTGATCGCAACGTGGGGCGTCCCGGTTTCACGGTCGAGACCTCTGAAGGTGTGATCCAGGCCAATCGCGTGGTCGTGGCAACCGGTCCATTTCAGAAACCGGTCATTCCAGCCATTGCACCGAGCGACGAACGCCTGACTCAGATCCATTCCGCGCAATACCGCAACCCGCAGCAACTGGTCGAAGGCGCGGTGCTGGTGGTGGGCGCAGGATCATCCGGCACTCAGATCGCCGATGAATTGCAGCGTTCAGGCAAGCAGGTCTACCTGTCGGTGGGCCAGCATGACCGGCCACCGCGCGCGTATCGCAATCGCGATTTCTGCTGGTGGCTGGGGGTGCTCGGCGAGTGGGATCAGGCAGCGATGAAGCCTGGCCGTGAGCACGTGACGATTGCCGTCAGCGGTGCCCATGGCGGGCGTACGGTGGACTTTCGTGAACTGGCGCAGCGTGGCATGAAACTGGTCGGCGTCACCCGTTCTTTCAACGACGGCGTGGCGACGTTCCAGCCAGACCTGGCAGAGAACCTGGCGCGTGGCGACGAGAATTATCTGGCAGTGCTCGATGCAGCCGATGCCTACATCGAACGCAACGGGCTGAGCCTGCCGCTGGAGCCTGAAGCCCGTCGCGTATTCCCCGATCCGGAATGCGTGAGCAAACCGATTCTGGAACTGAACCTGGCCGAGGCCGGTATCACCACCATCATCTGGGCCACCGGCTTTGCCACCGACTACAGCTGGATGAACGTCGATGCCTTCGATGAAAAAGGCAAACCCCGGCATCAGCGTGGGGTGTCCAACGAGTCCGGCATCTATTTCCTCGGTTTGCCGTGGCAGTCGCGTCGCGGGTCGTCGTTCATCTGGGGCGTGTGGCATGACGCCAAATACGTCGCCGATCACATCGCCACCCAGCGCAAGTACCTCGAATACAGGGACGCTGCCGAGCGCCAGGCCGAGCACGCTGTTTCAACGGCTCCTGCATCAGTCGTGACGGCCTGAATTCGATTTCCGCGCTGAACCCACGCGGGCAGCGCGGCCAACTTTCTGCTTTTAGGGAGCCTCACATGGCACAACCTACTCATACCCGCATTCGCATGTTCAACACCAAGGAAACCTACCCGAACCAGTCGCTGGACAACGATCTGTGCCAGGCGGTTCGAGCGGGCAACACGATTTACGTCCGCGGGCAGATCGGCACCGATTTCGACGGCAATCTGGTGGGTCTTGGCGATCCGCGCGCCCAGGCCGAGCAGGCGATGAAAAACGTCAAGCAGTTGCTGGAAGAGGCGGGTTCGGACCTGTCGCACATCGTCAAGACCACCACCTACATCATCGACCCGCGCTATCGCGAGCCGGTCTATCAGGAGGTCGGCAAGTGGCTAAAAGGCGTGTTCCCGATTTCCACCGGGCTGGTGATTTCGGGGCTGGGGCAGCCGCAATGGCTGATGGAGATCGACGTGATTGCTGTGGTGCCGGACGACTGGCAACCGAGTCAGGTGTGAGCGAAGCTGCGATGCGGGTCGCCTGGAGCGTCCGCATCGCGCCGCAGCTGATGGATCAATAACGCTGGTACTGCGAGCCAAACTCGGAGCGTACTTCGGCCACGGTTTCGGCATTTTTCAGATCGATGCTCAATGCGCCTCGCTCGGCGGTACGAAACGCGTTCAAGTGGTCCGCGCCATCAGACGCTACTGAGTCCTGGGCGACTTGCTGCACGCTGACCTGAGCGGTCTGGAACTGCTTCAGATGTTCGGAGCCGTCGGCAGCGAAGACGTTGGCGGCGAGGACGGAGAAAGCGATGCCGAGAAAGATCTGACGTTTCATGGGGTGAACTCCTGCGGTAAGGACCGATTGGGTTTTCAAGGTTTTGATCGCGCCCCCGTTCAAGTGGGCTGCGCTGATCGACGTGCCTAGTAAACCCCGCAGGTGTATCGCTGATGTGTCCCGTACCACCGCCGAAACCCGGGCGAGTGTATCGCTGCCATGGCTGTACACATAGCGATACAAACGTTCGGTTGTGGCATCACATCAGGTGGATCGGTCAAACGATTGAAACCTCATGACCTCTCTGGCATTAACTCTCAATGCGCTTCCCCAGCCTTGATCCCCGACGGCAGCTTCTTGGTCAGCATCACCGCCACCATGCTGACCCCCAGTGCGATTCCGACAAAATGAAACGCATCGTTGTACGCCATGATCGCGGCCTGCTGATGGGCAATTTCGCTGAGTTTGCCCAGCGCCGCGGTCTCGCTGCCGAGGCGGTCGGTGAACGTCGCCATACGTTCGGCCACTTGCGGGTTGGCAGGGGAGATGGATTCGCGCAGGTAGTCGAAGTAGGTCTTGGTCCTGGCATCGAGCAAGGTCGCCAGCAACGCGATACCAATCGCGCCACCAAGATTGCGCAGGATGTTGAACAGGCTGGATGCCGACCCTGCATCCTGAGGCTGGATAAAGGCAGTGGCGATCAGCGAGATGGTCACCATGATCAGCGGTTGTCCCAGCGCGCGAACGATCTGGATCTGGTTGAACTGCGGCCCGGCGAAGTCCGGGTTGAGCACTCCCGAAGAAAAACTGGCAATGCCGAACAGCCCGAAGCCGAGGGTGCAGAGGATCTTCGGCGAGATAATCTTCATCAGTTGCGGCACCAGCGGGATCAGAAACAGCTGCGGAACCCCCATCCACATGATGACTTCGCCAATCTGCTGAGCGTTGTAGCCCTGAATCTGCGCCAGATACAGCGGCAGCAGGTAGATCGAACCATAAAGCCCCACGCCCATGCCGACGCTGGAGATGCTGGACAGTCCGAAGTTACGGTTGCCGAGGATGCCCAGATTGATCAGCGGCTTGGGTTTGGAGAACTGGATAATCACAAAGGTGATCAGGCTGAGCAGCGCGATACTGCCTAAAGTCACAATCAGGCTGGATTCCAGCCAGTCCTTGCGATGGCCTTCTTCAAGAAACACCTGCAGGCAGCCCAGGCCAACGCCGAGGGTGACGATCCCTGCGTAGTCGGTGCTTTTCAGCAATTCCCAGTGCGGCGTCTTCTTCTCCAGGCCGTACATCAGCCCGGCGATCATCACCAGCCCCGGCGGAATGTTGATGTAGAAAATGTATTCCCAGCCGAAGTTTTCCGTCAGCCAGCCACCGAGCGTGGGCCCAATGGAAGGCGCGAAGGTCGCGGTCATGGCAAACAGCGCCATGCCTTTGGCTCGGTGGTGTTCAGGCAGTTTGATCAGCGTCAAGGTGAATGCCAGCGGGATCAGCGCGCCGCCGGTGAAGCCTTGCATCGCGCGGAATACGATCATGCTTTCCAGGCTCCAGGCCATGGAGCAGAGCAACGATGAAACCAGAAACCCCAGCGACACCCAGACCGCCAGGCGCCGCGCGGAGAGCACCTGCACCAGCCAGGCCGTGAGCGGGATCATGATGATCTCGGCCACCAGATAAGACGTGGAAATCCACGAGCCTTCTTCAAGAGTGGCCGATAGCGCGCCTTGAATGTCTTTGAGCGAGGAGTTGGTGATCTGGATGTCCAGCACCGCCATGAAAGCGCCCAGCATCACGCTCATCACCGCGATCCAGTCCCGCCGGGTCGGTTCGCCGACCGGGCGGGTCAGTTCGTCACCGGCCACTTTGAGTGTCGTTTGCCGGTTTGATGTTGACCGAAACCGTCACCGACATCCCCGGACGGATCTTGCCGTGCAGCGGATTATCCGGGGCAAACGTCAGTTTTACCGGGATACGCTGCACGACCTTGGTGAAATTGCCGGTCGCGTTGTCGGGCGGCAGCAGGCTGAACTGCGCGCCTGAAGCGGCAAACAGGCTGTTGACCTGACCTTTTATCGGCGTGCCGGGGAAACTGTCGAAGGTCAGCTCCGCGGACTGGCCGATCCCCATATGTTCGATCTGGGTTTCCTTGAAGTTGGCCTGCACCCAGATGTCTTCGTCGGGAACGATGGACAGCAGATAAGCGCCAGCCTGCACGTACTGACCGTTGCGCGCCGCGCGCTGACCGACAAGGCCGCTGATGGGGGAGTGGATTTCGGTCCGCTGCATGTTGATTTGCGCTTGGGCCAGATCGGCGCGGGCGGTAGCGATCTGCGCATCGAGGCGCTTGATCTCGGCGTTCAGCGCGTTGACCTGCTGGCGCTGACTCTGGGCGTCGGCCTGGGCCTTGGTGACTTGCGAGCGCGCAACATTGCTGTCGGCGGTCATGGTGGTGACCTGTTCTTCCGAGACGAAGCCCGGCGTGCGCAGTTTCTGTAGCCGGGCCAGATCGATCTGAGTGCGCCCCAGCGTCGCTTGATTGGCCTGAACCTGCGCGTCGCTGGCGGCAATCAGGCTCGATTGCTGGGTCAGCTTGCTCTGCGCCTGAACTCGCTCGGCTTCGCGGGTGGCGAGTGTCGCTTGAGCGCGATCAATGGACAGGCGGAAATCGTCAGGTTCCAGCCGCACCAGCAGCTGGCCTTTGTCGACGTGCTGGTTGTCCTGCACCAGCACTTCGCTGACGCGGGCGCCAAGCTGGCTGGAAACGCGGGTGATCTCACCCTGAACGTAGGCGTTGTCGGTGGTCTCGTAGAAGCGTCCTTTTAGATACCACTGGGCAAAGAAGGCGAGGGCGATCAGCAGGACCACCACAAAGAAGATGAACAGGCGGCGTTTGAGTTGGGCAGGCATGGTCGTTCTGGATTATTAGAATGTAAGGAAATTTATCAGCAAATGAAGTCTGGCACCTAGCCATCGTTGAAATAATGACTGGAACTGATAATCCGGTATTCATTTCTGGCACATGCCCGCGCACTGGCTACGCTCAGTTCCCACCTGCGCGAATCTGCCTGGCGATCCGGTCCCGGTGCTGGAGCCGCGACGCTCGCGCCTGTTAAGATTCGCGGCTTGTTCGACCTATTCGGAATTTTCCATGACCACCGTTCGTACCCGCATCGCGCCATCGCCAACCGGCGACCCCCACGTTGGCACGGCTTACATCGCACTGTTCAACTATTGCTTTGCCAAGCAGCATGGTGGCGAATTCATCCTGCGCATTGAAGACACCGATCAGTTGCGCTCGACCCGCGAGTCCGAACAACAGATTTTCGACGCCCTGCGCTGGCTGGGCATCGAATGGAGCGAAGGCCCGGACGTCGGTGGTCCGCACGGCCCGTATCGCCAGAGCGAGCGTGGCGACATCTACAAGAAGTACACCCAGCAACTGGTCGACGCCGGTCATGCCTTCCCGTGCTTCTGCACCAGCGAGGAGCTGGACCAGATGCGCGCCGAGCAGATGGCCCGTGGCGAAACCCCACGCTACGACGGCCGCGCGCTGCTGCTGTCGAAGGAAGAAGTCGAGCGTCGTCTGGCCGCTGGCGAACCTCACGTGATCCGCATGAAGGTGCCGAGCGAAGGCGTCTGCGTCGTGCCGGACATCCTGCGTGGCGAAGTTGAAATCCCGTGGGACCGCATGGACATGCAGGTCCTGATGAAGACCGACGGTCTGCCGACCTATTTCCTGGCCAACGTCGTCGACGACCATCTAATGGGTATCACCCACGTGCTGCGGGGCGAAGAATGGCTGCCATCGGCGCCGAAACTGATCCTGCTCTACGAATACTTCGGCTGGGAAAAGCCGGCCCTGTGCTACATGCCGCTGCTGCGTAACCCGGACAAGAGCAAGCTGTCCAAGCGCAAGAACCCGACGTCGGTGACTTTCTACGAGCGCATGGGCTTCATGCCAGAGGCGATGCTCAACTACCTGGGCCGCATGGGCTGGTCGATGCCCGACGAGCGCGAGAAGTTCTCGTTGCAGGAAATGGTCGACAATTTCGACCTGAATCGCGTGTCCCTGGGCGGGCCGATTTTCGACATCGAGAAACTCTCCTGGCTCAATGGCCAGTGGCTGCGTGAGTTGCCGGTCGAAGAGTTCGCCGCACGGGTTCAGAAGTGGGCGTTCAACAGCGACTACATGATGAAGATCGCGCCGCACGTTCAGGGCCGCGTCGAAACCTTCAGTCAGGTCGCGCCGCTGGGCGGGTTCTTTTTCGCCGGTGGCGTGAATCCGGACGTCAAGCTGTTCGAGCACAAGAAGCTGTCGCCGGAGCAGGTGCGTCAGGTGATGCAACTGATCCTCTGGAAACTCGAATCCCTGCGTCAGTGGGAGAAAGAGAGCATCACCGGTTGCATCCAGGCAGTGGTCGAGCATCTGCAACTGAAGCTGCGTGATGCCATGCCGCTGATGTTTGCTGCAATCACGGGCCAGGCCAACTCGGTCTCGGTGACCGACGCCATGGAAATCCTCGGTCCGGATCTGACTCGCTATCGTCTGCGCCAGGCCCTTGACCTGCTGGGCGGCGTCTCGAAGAAAGAAAACAAGGAATGGGAAAAGCTGCTTGGCTCCATCGGCTGAGTGGCGGTCGGCCGCTGTGCGTAGCCGAACCCGGGTGCGCATCGGCCAAGCAACCCCCTGATTATTCAGGGGGGGCGGTAAGTGATTGTTATCCCGGAAAATTCTTTTGAAATTGTTTTAAAAAAAGTTTGACAGGTATCGGGGCCGCACTTAATATGCGCCCCGTCCACACGGCAACACAGATACACGGCGGCAACGCAAGGTGATCTGAGAGTGTATTGTGGGGCTATAGCTCAGCTGGGAGAGCGCCTGCATGGCATGCAGGAGGTCAGCGGTTCGATCCCGCTTAGCTCCACCAATTTAGAAGCTTCAAGGTTGGCTACACTGCCTTAAAGTTTGTACCGCAAATCGGAACCAGCACCGATCAGGTACACAAAGGTTATGTCCCCTTCGTCTAGTGGCCTAGGACACCGCCCTTTCACGGCGGTAACAGGGGTTCGAGTCCCCTAGGGGACGCCAGTTTTACCGAGTGATGCCGCAAGGTTGACCTCCGTCGAGAGACGTAAATCCGGGGCTATAGCTCAGCTGGGAGAGCGCCTGCATGGCATGCAGGAGGTCAGCGGTTCGATCCCGCTTAGCTCCACCAAATTTGCCAAGGTTCGTTGAAGATGTTTACGACGAACCTGACCGAAGGTTTTGCGTCCCCTTCGTCTAGTGGCCTAGGACACCGCCCTTTCACGGCGGTAACAGGGGTTCGAGTCCCCTAGGGGACGCCACGATTTCTCGCTCTGCGAGACCAAGGGTCATTCGATTATTGAATGGCCCTTTTGTTTTTCTGGGGTTTTATTTTCCTGCGACCCGCACGGTCGGTCTGACCAATCGGTCTTCTCAGCGCGACCCCAAGCTCCTCCCCACAAAATTCACCGGCATCCAAAGCCGGTACCCGTTCTCTTCGCTTGCCATCCCCCATGATGCAGATAATATTACTGCCATCATCCGGGAGGCGGACATGAACGATAAAAAAGCACAAACCCGCGAACGTATTCTCAACGCAGCCAGCGTGGCGCTGATCGCTCGCGGGCCGGTCGAGCCCAGCGTGAACGAAATCATGGGAGCGGCGGGGCTGACGGTTGGCGGTTTCTATGCCCACTTCGACAGTAAGGAAGCCTTGATGCTGGAGGCTTTCAACCACCTGCTCAGCGAGCGGCGGGAAATGGTCGCCAAAATCGACGACCAATTGCCGGGCGAAGAGCGCCGCGCCTTGCTGGCGGCATTCTATTTATCCCGCAAGCATCGCGACGCTGAAGATCACGCCTGCCCGCTGCCGACGGCCATCGGCGAAATGGCGCGTCTGTCGGATGACTTTCGTGGTGCGCTGGCCGAGCATATCGAGCTCATGGTCGCGCAACTGGCCGCAAGCCCCGAAGAAACCGACAAGACGCTGGCTGATATCGCGCTGATGCTGGGCGGCCTGGCACTGGCGCGGGCACTGGGCCCCAACGAGTTGTCGGACCGCGTGCTGCGGGCCGCGAAGTCGGCCATGCTCTAAGGCAATCCCGACAGAGCGCTTCAACGCCCGACGCTTTTCGTTACACTGGCCGCCGAATGCATTCATGAGGGGGCAGGAACGAGCATGGTCTGGGATCTGGCAACGCCGTTCGTCATCGATCTGCACGTGGTCGAAGACGACATCGATGGATTGGGGCACGCCAACAATGCGGTTTATGTCACCTGGCTGGAGCGCTGCGCGTGGCGTCACTCACAGCAGTTGGGCCTGGACCTGACCGAGTACCGGCGTCTGGACCGTGCGATGGCGGTGGTTCGCCACGAAATCGATTACCTCGCCAGCGCCTATCAGGATGACGATCTGCAACTGGCGACCTGGATCGTCGATTGGGATCAACGGCTGAAGATGACCCGGCGCTTTCAGCTCAAGCGCCCAAGCGATGGCGTGACGTTGCTGCGCGCGCAAACCACTTTTGTCTGCATCGAACTGTCTACCGGCAAGCCGAAACGCATGCCAGTTGAGTTCATCGACGGGTACGCGCCGGCGCTGCAACTGGCGACGTCCTGACGCCCGGCGTGCCAGGGCCGTTCCCAATCTGGTAGTCACTGCGTAAACTGCCGGACTTTTTTTCGAGTGTGATCCATGCAAATTGCTCTGGCGCCCATGGAGGGCTTGGTCGACGACATTCTGCGCGATGTGCTGACTCAGGTTGGCGGCATCGACTGGTGCGTGACCGAATTCATCCGGGTGACCGAGCGTCTGTTGCCTGCGCATTACTTCCACAAGTTCGCCTCGGAACTGCTGACGGACGCCAAGACTCGTGCCGGTGTGCCATTGCGTGTCCAGCTGCTGGGCTCCGACCCTGTGTGTCTGGCGGAAAACGCCGCATTCGCTGCTGAGCTGGGTGCGCCAGTCATCGACCTGAACTTCGGCTGCCCGGCCAAGACTGTCAACAAGTCCCGGGGTGGGGCAGTGCTGCTGAAGGAGCCGGAGCTGCTGCATTCGATCCTCAGCCATGTCCGCCGCGCGGTGCCGGCGCACATTCCGGTCACTGCCAAGATGCGTCTGGGTTACGACAGCACCGAGCCTGCGCTGGACTGCGCCAGAGCGCTGGAGGCCGGTGGCGCCGAACACATCGTGGTCCACGCGCGAACCAAGGTCGATGGCTACAAACCGCCCGCCCATTGGGAGTGGATCGGCAAGATTCAGGACGTGGTGAAAATCCCGATCATCGCCAACGGCGAGATCTGGACCGTCGACGACTGGCGCCGCTGCCGCGAAATCTGCGGCGCGCGCGACATCATGATCGGTCGGGGTCTCGTGGCGCGTCCTGATCTGGGACGGCAGATTGCTTCCGCCGAGGCCGGACGCGACGTCGTCGAGATGACTTGGCAGGAGCTGCAACCGCTGCTCAGAGTCTTTTGGCAACAGGCCCTGGCCAAGATGACCCGTGTTCAGGCGCCGGGGCGACTCAAGCAATGGGTGGTATTGCTGACCAAGAGCTATCCCGAGGCTGTCGTGTTGTTCGATGCATTGCGTCGCGAGACCGACTGCGAGCGCATCAGCCAGATGCTGGGAATCGTCGAGCAGGAAGCGGCCTGAAAAAAATTTCATAGCGACTCTTGAAACAGAAGTGACTGTCCCAATCTTGGGATTACGCGATGCCGAAATCGGGTCGCGGAGACAAACACTTGCTGATTTATCAGGAGATTCAACATGACTACCGCTTTCTCTCTGGCTCCACTGTTCCGTTCTTCCGTGGGCTTCGACCGCTTCAACGATCTGTTCGAATCGGCTGCCCGTAACGAGTCGGCCAGCAGCTACCCTCCCTACAACGTCGAGAAGCACGCAGATGACCAATACCGCATCGTCATCGCGGCATCGGGTTTCCAGGAAGAAGACCTGGAGTTGCAGGTCGAGAAGGGTGTGCTGACCGTCACAGGCAGCAAACGCGACAAGGCAGCAGAAGGAGTGACCTTCCTGCACCAGGGCATTGCCCAACGCGCGTTCAAGCTGTCGTTCCGTCTGGCCGATCACATCGAAGTGCAGAACGCTGCACTGGCCAACGGCCTGCTGAACATTGACCTGCTGCGCCTGGTACCTGAAGAAGCCAAGCCCAAGCGTATCCAGATCAATGGCCAGAAAAACCTGGCGCATTGATCCAAACGCCAGCCATGAGAAAGGCGCCCTTCGGGGCGCCTTTTTTGTAACCTATTGAATGACGACTTTTTTGATCCGGCGCTCCGGGCACAAGCGTGTCACTCAATTTGCCGCTCACGCAACAACGCCTCGAACCCCGCCACGCTCAGCGGCTCACTGAACAGAAAACCCTGATAAAAGTGGCAGTCGAGCTGAGCCAGAAAGTCCAGTTGCTCCTGCTTTTCCACGCCCTCGGCAATGATCGCAAGGTTCAGGCTGGCGGCCATGGCCACGATGGCGCGGACGATTTCAGCGTCGTTGGGGTCGCTGGTGGCATCGCGGACGAAGGATTGATCGATCTTCAGCGCGTCTACCGGCAGGCGCTTGAGGTAGGTCAGCGACGAGTAGCCGGTACCGAAGTCATCCATCGCAAAGCTGATGCCCATCTGCTTGAGTTGCAGCATCTTGGCGATGGTGTCTTCCAGGTTCTGAATGACGATGCCTTCAGTGATTTCCAGCTTCAGCAGGCGATTGGGCAGGTCATAGGTTCGCAGGCAGCGTTCGACCCGTTCGACGAAGTCGGTCTGTCGAAACTGACGTGGGCTGATGTTCACGCACAGGCTGAAGTCCTGGGTATCGATCAGGCCCTTGCGCACCAGTTCGCTACCGGCCTTGCAGGCCTCCTCAAGAATCCAGTTGCCGACCTCGAGAATCATCCCGCTTTCTTCCATGACCTGAATGAACTGGTTGGGCGGCAGGTTGCCCAGGCTTGGATGTTGCCAGCGCAGCAGGGCTTCGGCGCCGACGATGCGGTTGCCGCGGGTGTCCACCTGGGGCTGATAGCTGAGGCTGAATTCTCCGCGGGCGAGCGCTTGGCGCAGGTCGTTTTCCAGACGCAGACGATCGCTGGCAGCTTTTTGCATGGTGCTGTGGAACATCTGTGTGGCATTGCGCCCTGAATCCTTGGCTCGATACAGCGCGATGTCGGCGCGCTTGAGCAAGTCGGCGGGCGTGGACCCATGATCGGGAATCAAGGCCACGCCGATGCTGGGTGTGACTTGCAGTCGGTGACCATCGAGGAACATCGGCTCCGCGAGTAATTGCCGGAGGGTATCGGCCTGCCCGCGCACCTGGTCGATCACTGCGTCTCGCGTCCCCTCCAGGCCGCTGATCAGCACGACGAATTCGTCTCCGCCCAGGCGCGCAACGGTGTCTTCCAGCCTGACGCTGGCCTCAAGGCGCGCAGTGATGACTTTCAGCACACTGTCGCCCACCGGATGGCCCAGAGAGTCATTGATGTGCTTGAAGTGGTCCAGATCGAGAAACAGCAAAGCGCCGCGCAGATTGTGGCGCTTGAGCAGGGCGATCTGCTGGCTGAGGCGATCCATGAGCAATGCGCGGTTTGGCAGGTTGGTCAGCGAATCGTGATACGCCAGATGCTGGATCTGCGCCTGGGCGTTTTTCAGTTGGCTGATGTCACGGGCAGTGATCAGCAGGCATTCGATGTCATTGAGCATCAGCGGATCGATGGAGACGTCGACCGTGATGATCTCGCCATTCTTGTCGCGGCCCAGCAGTTCTCGGTTACGCACCCGGCCGTGCTCTTCCATTTCCTGTATCAGGCGCGTGCGCTGGGTGATGTCGGCCATGATCGCGAACTCATACACCGTGCGGCCGATGACGTCGTCGGCGCTGTAGCCCGTGAGCCGACAGAAACCGTCGTTCACCTCCAGGTACCGGCCGGTGGCCTGCTCGGTGATGATGATGGCGTCGGGGCTTGAGTGAAACGCCTTGGCGAATTTCTCCTCGCTGGCCTTGAGCGCCTGCTGCGCGAGCTTGTGCTCGGTATTGTCGATAAAGGTGCTCAGCAGATACACGCCAGCGTCCAGTTCCAGTTGCTGGGTGTACAGAGTGCCGTCGTGGACGCCGCCATCGCGCGCGCACCACTGAGTTTCCAGATGGGCAGGCTTTGCGGTGGCAAAGGTCCTGTCAAGCGCGTGCCTGCGTTGCAGCGGATCGGTCCAGAGACCTATGTCCAGGGTTGTTCGTCCCACACACTCTTGCAACGGCCAACCAAAGGTGGATTCGAAATGGCAATTGGCATTGCAGATCAGGCCGTCTTCGAAACGGGTGAGCAGCACCACGTTGGGGCTGAGGTTGAAGAGCGTCGCGAAGTGTTTCTCCGACTCCTTCGCGGTCAATACCAGACCATTCAATCGAAAAGGTGCGCTGTCTGCGGTTATGGGCATGTGATCACGAGCCTTGAATGATAAAGCCTGTAGGTCGATCAGTGAGCAGCAGCCGCTTCGGCGACGGTGGTCTGGGCGTCAAGCAACGCCATGAAGGCCTTGGCGGCGTTCGACAGCGTACGTTCCGTGTGAACAATGTAGCCTAGCTGGCGACGCAGCTGAATGCCCGGCAGCGGAATGCGCGCAACTTGTTCATCGAGCATGGTTCTGGGGAGCACGCTCCAGGCCAGCCCGATGGACACCATCATCTTGATCGTCTCCATGTAGTTGGTGCTCATGGCGATGTTCGGCTTGAGCCCCTGGGCTTCGCACAGGCCGCTGACGATGTGGTGGGTGAAGGTGTTGCCACCGGGAAACACCGCCGGGTAGCTGGCGATATCGGCGAGGGTGACATTGGCGGTGTTGGCCAGCGGATGCTCGGGCGCTGCCACGAAATCCAGCGGGTCGTCCCACACCGTCACGGCCTTGATCAGCGAATGCGGGTCGGGGGCCAGGGTGATGACCGCCAGCTCGGCGCGGCCATGGAGGATTTCTTCGTAGGCGACCTCTGAATCCAGAAATTCGATGTCCAGCGCGACGTCCGGATAGGTTCGGGTAAATGCCCTTAATAAAGGCGGCAGGCGATGCAGCCCGATGTGGTGGCTGGTGGCCAGACTGAGGCGGCCGGTGACCTCGCCCGTGAGGTTGGTCAGCGCCCGCCGAGTGTCATCCAGCACATTCAGGATCTGATAGGCGCGCGGCAGCAAAGCCCGGCCGGCCTCCGTCAGACTGACTTCCCGGCCCAGGCGATCAAACAGGCGTACATTGAGTTGTTGCTCCAGCCCTGCGATTCGCTTACTGACCGCAGGCTGTGTCAGGTGCAGGCGCTCGCCGGCGGCAGAAAAACTGCCGGTCTCGGCAATGGCGATAAAAGCGTTGAGATTCGCCAGATCCATTTCGGATTCCTTTTGGTTATCCAAAGCATGAAAAATATGAATTTGAGTTATTTAAACATATTCCATAGCATCTCCCCACACGCCAAGGGTCTTTTGCTGCGCTGAGCAGGCACCGATGACCCGGCAACGAAACACGCTGATACGGATGCCCTGAACTAAGGCGGGCCGCTGCGACGAACCCTTCGGCACACATCCAGAGAAAGTCTGGATTTGAGCTGGTTGCGCACGACCCCTAGCATCCGCCCGACAAGCCAACGGTCATTGCCAGTCAATGAACCGGGCATAGAAAAAAGCTGATGAGGAAACCGTCTGATGGCCGGCAAAACGCTCTACGACAAGCTCTGGGATTCGCATTTGGTCAAGCAGCGCGACGATGGTTCGGCGCTGCTCTACATTGACCGTCACATCATCCACGAAGTGACCTCGCCACAGGCTTTCGAGGGCCTGCGTCTGGCTGGCCGCAAGCCATGGCGCATTGACGCCAACGTCGCCACCGTCGACCACAACGTTCCGACCACCCCTGATCGCAAGGACGGCGTCGACGCCATCGTTGATCAGGTGTCCCGTCTGCAGGTCAAGACGCTGGACGACAATTGCGACGAATACGGCATTACCGAATTCAAGATGAATGACGTTCGCCAGGGCATCGTTCATGTGATCGGCCCTGAGCAGGGCGCGACGTTGCCGGGCATGACCGTGGTCTGCGGCGACTCCCACACCTCGACCCACGGCGCATTCGGCGCGCTGGCACACGGTATCGGCACCTCCGAGGTCGAGCATGTGCTCGCCACCCAGTGTCTGGTCGCCAAAAAGATGAAGAACATGCTGGTGAAGATCGAAGGCAAGCTGCCGTTCGGCGTGACCGCCAAGGACATCGTTCTGGCCATCATCGGCAAGATTGGCACCGCCGGTGGTAACGGCCACGCCATCGAGTTCGCCGGAAGCGCGATTCGCGATCTGTCGGTCGAAGGCCGCATGACCATCTGCAACATGTCCATCGAGGCGGGCGCCCGCGTCGGCCTGGTGGCGACAGATGAAAAGACCGTTGCCTACGTCAAAGGCCGTCCTTTCTCGCCAAAGGGTGAGCAGTGGGACATGGCGGTCGAGGCCTGGAAAGAGCTGGTTTCCGACGATGACGCAGTGTTCGACACCGTGGTCGAGCTCGATGCCACCCAGATCAAGCCGCAAGTAAGCTGGGGCACCTCGCCGGAAATGGTCCTCGCTGTCGATCAGAATGTGCCTGATCCGGCGCAGGAGTCTGATCTGGTCAAGCGCGGTTCCATCGAGCGCGCGCTGAAGTACATGGGTCTCACGGCCAACCAGGCGATCACTGACATTCAGCTTGATCGCGTGTTCATCGGTTCCTGCACCAACTCGCGTATCGAAGATTTACGCGCTGCGGCAGACATTGCCAAGGGCCGCAAGGTCGCATCGACCATCAAGCAGGCCATCGTCGTGCCGGGCTCGGGTCTGGTGAAAGAACAGGCGGAAAAGGAAGGCCTGGACAAGATCTTCCTCGAAGCCGGTTTCGAATGGCGTGAGCCAGGTTGCTCCATGTGTCTGGCGATGAACCCGGACCGCCTGGAGAGTGGCGAGCACTGCGCGTCCACCTCCAACCGTAATTTCGAAGGCCGTCAGGGTGCCGGTGGTCGTACTCACCTGGTGAGCCCGGCGATGGCGGCGGCAGCGGCGGTCAACGGTCGTTTCGTCGATGTTCGCACCATGAGCCAGCACTAAGGAGCCCAGCATGAAGCCTTTTACTCAACACACCGGTTTGGTCGCTCCGCTGGATCGTGCCAACGTCGACACTGACCAGATCATCCCCAAGCAGTTCTTGAAGTCGATCCGTCGCACCGGTTTCGGTCCGAACCTGTTCGACGAGTGGCGTTATCTGGATGTGGGGCAGCCTTATCAGGACAACTCCAAGCGTCCGCTGAACAAGGAGTTCGTGCTCAACCACGAACGTTATCAAGGCGCCAGCGTACTGCTGGCCCGCGAAAACTTCGGTTGCGGCTCCAGCCGTGAGCACGCGCCATGGGCACTGGAAGAGTACGGCTTTCGCAGCATCATCGCGCCGAGCTACGCCGACATCTTCTTCAATAACAGTTTCAAGAATGGCCTGTTGCCGATCATTCTGAGCGAAGCTGAAGTCGACGAGCTGTTCAAGGTGGTCGAAGCCAATCCGGGCTACCAGTTGAATGTCGACCTCGCCGCGCAGACCGTGACCCGCGAAGATGGCAAGGTGTACAGCTTCGAAATCGACGCGTTCCGCAAGCATTGCCTGCTCAACGGCCTGGACGACATCGGCCTGACGCTGGTCGATGGCGATGCGATCGCGACGTTCGAAAGCAAGCATCGTGCGACGCAGCCATGGTTGTTCCGCGACGCTTGAGGTGCGTTGATATCCTGTAGCAGTCCGGCCGGGCGGCGTTCCGTTTGCCGGCGGTTGCGGTTTCAAGGACGCCACCACCGGCAAGCCGTGCTGCAACAGTCGGAACGGTGCGATATCGACACAACCGCTTTTCCCATCGGCGCTCCTGTAGCGCCGATGCATATATTGATAAGAGGACGTTATGAGCAAGCAGATTCTGATTCTCCCAGGTGATGGCATTGGTCCGGAAATCATGGCCGAAGCGGTCAAGGTGCTGGACCTGGCCAACGAGAAGTATCAACTGGGTTTCGAATTCAGCCACGACGTGATCGGTGGCGCGGCCATCGACAAGCATGGCGTGCCGCTGGCTGACGAAACGCTCGAACGCGCACGTGCTGCCGACGCTGTTTTGCTGGGTGCGGTTGGCGGCCCGAAATGGGACGCCATCGAGCGCGACATCCGTCCTGAGCGCGGTCTGCTTAAAATCCGTTCGCAACTGGGTCTGTTCGCCAACCTGCGTCCGGCCATCCTGTACCCGCAGCTGGCCGATGCTTCGAGCCTCAAGCCGGAAATCGTTTCGGGTCTGGACATCCTCATCGTTCGCGAGCTGACCGGCGGTATCTATTTCGGCGCGCCACGTGGCACCCGCGAACTGGAAAACGGCGAGCGTCAGTCTTACGATACCCTCCCGTACAGCGAGAGCGAGATCCGCCGCATCGCCCGTGTCGGTTTCGACATGGCCCGCGTGCGTGGCAAGAAGCTGTGCTCGGTCGACAAGGCCAACGTTCTCGCTTCCAGCCAGCTGTGGCGTGAAGTGGTCGAGCAGGTTGCCAAGGACTATCCGGACGTCGAGCTGAGCCACATGTACGTGGACAACGCCGCCATGCAGCTGGTCCGCGCGCCGAAGCAGTTCGATGTGATGGTGACCGACAACATGTTCGGCGACATCCTGTCCGACGAAGCGTCGATGCTCACCGGTTCCATCGGCATGCTGCCGTCGGCCTCGCTGGATTCGAACAACAAGGGCATGTACGAGCCTTGCCACGGTTCGGCTCCGGACATCGCGGGCAAAGGCGTGGCCAACCCGTTGGCGACCATCCTGTCGGTATCGATGATGCTGCGTTACAGCTTCAATCAGCACACCGCCGCCGATGCCATCGAGAAGGCCGTAAGCCTGGTGCTGGATCAAGGTCTGCGCACTGGCGACATCTGGTCCGAAGGCAATGCCAAAGTCGGTACCCGGGAAATGGGCGACGCCGTAGTCGCCGCGCTGCGCAATCTGTAATATCTCGGGCCCACTACTGCAAGATCGAGTCGAAAGGCTCTCTGCGTGAGGGGCCCCACTTTTAATTAAGGTGTAGTTGCGATGAAACGTGTAGGTCTGGTCGGTTGGCGCGGTATGGTTGGTTCCGTGCTCATGCAGCGCATGCTGGAAGAGCAGGATTTCGATCTCATTGAGCCGGTTTTTTTCACCACCTCCAACGTCGGTGGACAAGGTCCATCGGTGGGCAAGGATATTGCGCCGCTGAAGGATGCCTACAGCATTGACGAGCTCAAGACCCTGGACGTGGTACTGACCTGCCAGGGCGGCGACTACACCAACGAGGTGTTCCCGAAGCTGCGTGAAGCAGGCTGGCAGGGTTACTGGATCGATGCGGCCTCGGCCCTGCGCATGCAGGACGATGCAGTGATCATCCTTGACCCGGTCAACCGCAAGGTGATCGACCAACAGCTGGATTCCGGTACCAAGAACTACGTCGGCGGCAACTGCACCGTCAGCCTGATGCTGATGGGTCTGGGCGGTCTGTTCGAGGCCGGTCTGGTCGAGTGGATGAACGTCATGACGTATCAGGCGGCCTCCGGTGCCGGCGCGCAGAACATGCGTGAGCTGATCAAACAGATGGGCGCCATCAACGCTTCGGTGGCTGATGAACTGGCGAACCCTGCCAGTGCAATTCTGGACATCGACCGCAAAGTGGCCGAAGCCATGCGCGGCGAGAGCTTCCCGACAGAAAACTTCGGCGTGCCGCTGGCCGGCAGCCTGATCCCGTGGATCGACAAGGAGCTGCCGAACGGTCAGAGCCGTGAAGAGTGGAAGGGGCAGGCGGAGACCAACAAGATTCTGGGTCGCTTCAAGAGCCCGATCCCGGTCGACGGTATCTGCGTGCGCATCGGCGCCATGCGATGCCACAGCCAGGCGCTGACCATCAAGCTGAACAAAGACGTTCCGATTGCCGATATCGAAGGCATGATCAGCCAGCACAACCCTTGGGTGAAGCTGGTGCCGAACAACCGTGAGGCGAGCATTCAGGAGCTGAGCCCGACTTCCGTGACCGGCACGCTGAACATTCCGGTGGGTCGTCTGCGCAAGCTGAACATGGGTTCGCAGTACCTGGGCGCGTTCACCGTGGGTGACCAGCTGCTGTGGGGCGCGGCCGAGCCACTGCGTCGCATGTTGCGGATTCTGCTGGAGCGGTGATTCGTTCTTTGTGCCGTAAATGAAAAAACCGCCTTTTAGGGGCGGTTTTTTTATGCGGGCGTTTTCGGGCTGGTGCCGGGCTTTGTGTGTTTGTCCGGCGGTCGTATGGCGCTGATATGGGGTCTGGCTAACGCCAGACCTGTTTCGCTGATCTCGGATACGGACACCTAAAAAGTGCCCTAAACCGCCATACACATCAAACACCCTGCCGCTGATCATCCTTCCTGCGGCGAAACAACGTGCCGTGGTGCCAATGCCTGCCAAACCGAATCCAGGGGATTTCGATATACCGGCGGGTCAGCATCGAAACCACTACCACGGCGACCACCACCAATAGCATCAGCAAATTATCGTTCAGCGCGGTCCCGGTGCTCAGATAACGCACCATCGTGCCGCTGGTCTCGCCAGGCCTGTCGACCAGCATCGAAAAGCCGCTGAACTTCGCCGCAATGGTCAGCGCCGTGGCGAGCACGAAGATTACGGCAGCGTGGGTCAGGTAGATCGACAACCATAACTTGCCCAGCGCCGGGAAAGACCGAAGACGCAGCAATTGCGAGATGACCCCGGCTTCAAAGGCAAAGATCAGCACTGCCAGGCAGAACAGCATCCCCAGTTCGATGGTCAGCGGCTGCTCGCCTTCCGTCATGACCCAGTAAATTGCGCCCAGAGTCCCGACCTCCAGCACACTGGCGATCACCACTCCCGGCATCCAGTCATGCAGCCGCACATACAATCGATAGGTGATCGCGCCCGCGAAGAAGCACGAAGCGCCCCACAGCACGTTGCGCGGAATCAGACTGAAATCCTTGTACAGCGCCACGAAGGCCAGCACGCATAGCAGCGAGAACAACTTGCGCGCAAGCCCTGGCAGCGAGAACAAAATGAGCGCAAAGGTCATCCACAGATAGAACTCGACGCTGATGAACCACGATGGATAGTTGAACGATAGGGCGTTGAACGTCGGCCACCAAGCCTGGATCAACAGAAGATTGGGCAGGATTTCGCCCGGAGCGCGGTCGCCGCTGAAGGCCGGATAATTCAATGACAGCCCATAACGCTCCAGCACCAGCTTCAGGCATTCGAAACCGATGAAAAACAGCAGCACGGCAATGTGCAGGGGCATGACGCGACAGGTGCGCTTAACGACGAACTCGCCTAACTGCCGAGGCGTACTCAGGTTGCCGATGTAGCGTCGATAAATCAGAAACCCGCTCAAGGCGAAGAAAAAGCCCACGAACTGACTGGCGTTTCGGAAAAACGTCAGCTCAGTGATGCTGCGCTCAATGTGTGAGTGATGAACGATCAAGGCGACTGCACATAGGCCTCGCAAGCTGTCGAGCACGAGAAATCGCTTCATCTGACGGGTCCTTTTGTAGATGAGTTTAGACGTAGAGGGGCAGCTGGCCGCCTGCAAGAAGTGCAGACGAGACCGGTAAAAGGCATGTGAGAAAAGGGCGGGGAGGTTACCACCTTCGGCACTGACGGCTGATGAGCGGTGGTCTTGGCGTGTAGGAATTCGGTCGCCAAGAGCGTCGGAGTATGCCTCAGCGAATCGGCCTGGCACCACATTCAAATAGATGCAGATGAAGTGCTTTCGTCGCAAAACGTAAATATCCCATAATATGGGACGATAATTTACATATTGAGATTTCGTGCTTATCGGGTTTATAGTTCGCCCCGCATTCACTCATCAATAACAATCAGGTGAAGCCATGCAGGCGCAATTGATCGCGCTCGATTGGGGAACGACGTCCCTTCGCGCGTATCGGCTCGGTGAACACGGCCGAGTATTGGAACATCGCTCGCTCAGCGCGGGCATCATGCAGCTGCCTATGACTGCGCGGCAGATTGCCGGCCAGATGTGCAGCGACGGCTTCGAACTGGCCTTCGACGAAGCCTGTGGGGACTGGCTCGACGCTGATCCGACGTTGCCGGTCATTGCCTGTGGCATGGTCGGCAGCGCTCAAGGCTGGCGCGAAGCGGTCTATCAGCAAACCCCCGCCAGCGTTGCCGGGCTGAGCTCGGCGCTGGTCGCGGTGCGTAGCCTGCGGGGTGTGGACGTGTATATCGTTCCTGGCGTGCTGCAGCGCTCAGAGTTGCCGAACGTCATGCGCGGCGAAGAAACCCAGGTCCTCGGCATTCTCAGTTCACTGCCCGCGAGCGAAGCCGACAAACCTTTGCTGATCGGTCTGCCGGGCAGTCATTCGAAATGGGTGAGGGCGGTCGATGGGCAAATCGTGCATTTCGATACCTTCATGACCGGCGAGGTTTACGCCGCGTTGTCCAGTCACACCATTCTCGGGCGCACCATGCAGCGCAGCGATGCGTTCGATACCACAGCGTTCGATCGTGGCGTGGCAGTCGCGAGATCGCCGAGTGGCGCGGCTGGGCCTCTGTCGACGATCTTCAGTTGCCGGACCCTCGGCCTGACTGGCTCCCTGCCAGGCACTGCACAACCCGACTACCTGTCGGGGTTGCTGATCGGCCACGAAATCGTGGCCCTGGCGCAGTTGCTCCGTCAGCACGAAACGAATCTGCCTGCGGTCATTCTGATCGGTAGCGGCCCGCTGCTGGAGCGGTACCAGCGTGCGCTGAATGCCAACGGCTTCGCGCATGTGAACCTGGCCGAACAGGCGACCGAGCGTGGCCTGTGGCAGGTTGCGGTTCAGGCTGGACTGATTTCTTCCACTACTGCGGCCGCTTCCCGGCCCCTTCCTGTAGAGAACTGAGATGCTCAAACAAGCCCTCGCGCAAAACGGTCTGGTCGCTATCCTGCGCGGCCTGCGCCCCGAAGAAGCACCGGCTATCGGCGATGTCCTTTACAAGGCCGGTTTTCGCGTCATTGAAGTACCGCTCAATTCCCCTCAGCCGTACGACAGCATCCGCTTGCTGCGTCAGAGCCTGCCCGCCGATTGCCTGATCGGCGCCGGAACGGTGTTGACCCCGGAGCAGGTGCGTCAGGTCAAAGAAGCCGGCGGACAGGTCATCGTCATGCCCCACAGCGACCCGGACGTCTTGCGCGCCGCCAAGGCCGAAGGCCTGTTTCTGTCCCCGGGCGTCGCGACGCCGACCGAGGCCTTCGCTGCACTGGCAGAAGGCGCTGACGTACTGAAGATGTTCCCTGCCGAGCAGATGGGGCCAGCGGTGGTCAAGGCATGGCTTGCGGTATTGCCGGCCGGCACCGTGTTGCTGCCGGTCGGCGGAATCACGCCGGACAACATGAAAGTGTTCCTCGACGCTGGCGTGAAGGGCTTCGGCCTGGGTTCCGGGCTGTTCAAGCCGGGGATGAGCGCTGCAGACGTCGCCGAGCGCGCCAAAGGCTATGTGGCGGCCTGGAATCAATATCGCCCTGCGAACCAACAGTGATGCACTGACCGCAGCGTTTGAATAACCGGTTTCGAATACAAGAGAGACAAGAGATGAAAATCACCAAACTCACGACCTTCATCGTTCCGCCGCGTTGGTGTTTCCTGAAAGTGGAAACCGATCAGGGCGTCACCGGCTGGGGGGAGCCTGTGGTCGAAGGGCGCGCGCACACCGTCGCCGCCGCTGTTGAAGAGCTGTCCGACTACCTGATCGGCAAGGATCCGCGCAACATCGAAGACATCTGGACCGTGCTCTATCGCGGCGGCTTCTACCGGGGCGGCGCAATCCACATGAGCGCGCTGGCCGGCATCGACCAGGCGTTGTGGGACATCAAGGGCAAGGCGTTGGGCGTTTCGGTCAGCGATCTGCTGGGCGGCCAGGTTCGCGACAAGATTCGTGTGTACTCGTGGATCGGTGGTGACCGTCCGGCCGACACGGCGCGTGCGGCAAAAGAAGCCGTTTCCCGTGGCTTTACTGCGGTGAAGATGAACGGCACCGAAGAGCTGCAGTTCCTCGACACCTTCGAGAAAGTCGATCTGGCGCTGGCCAACGTTGCCGCCGTGCGTGACGCAGTGGGCCCGAACGTAGGCATCGGTGTCGACTTCCATGGCCGGGTCCACAAGCCGATGGCCAAGGTGCTGATGAAAGAACTGGACCCGTACAAGCTGATGTTCATCGAAGAACCAGTGCTCAGCGAAAACTACGAAGCCCTGAAGGAACTCGCACCGCTGACCAGCACGCCGATTGCCTTGGGCGAGCGTCTGTTCTCCCGCTGGGACTTCAAACGAGTGCTGAGCGAAGGCTACGTCGACATCATCCAGCCCGATGCTTCCCACGCGGGCGGCATCACCGAAACCCGCAAGATCGCCAACATGGCTGAGGCCTACGACGTGGCGCTGGCGCTGCATTGCCCGCTGGGGCCGATTGCGCTGGCAGCGTGTCTGCAACTGGATGCGGCCTGCTACAACGCGTTCATTCAGGAACAAAGCCTGGGCATTCACTACAACGAAAGCAATGACCTGCTCGATTACATCAAGAACCCTGAAGTGTTCGACTACGACAAGGGCATGGTGAAGATCCCGAACGGCCCGGGCCTGGGCATCGAGATCAACGAGGAATACGTCAAGGAGCGCGCGGCCATCGGTCACCGCTGGCGCAACCCGATCTGGCGTCACGCCGACGGCAGTTTCGCCGAGTGGTGATTGTGCAGTCAGCCAGACCTGATCGTTGAACGTTCCACGCTGTCCGGGCGCTCTGCGTCCCGGATGACGCAGAGCGTCATGTGAGGCATTCCCACGCAGAGCGTGTGGAACGATCACGGTTTCGGTGGCGGTATCGAAAGCAAGACACAAAAAATTCCAGACCTCAGATAAACATAAAAAGAGGCACTCCCCATGCGCACACAGACCTTGCCAGAGGCGCGGGCGATTACCGCCACGCCGACCCGCAAACGCTTTTTCATCATGGTCCTGCTGTTTATCACCGTCGTGATCAACTACCTGGACCGCAGCAACCTCTCCATTGCCGCGCCCGCCCTGACCAGCGAGCTGGGTATCGATCCTGTTCACGTCGGCCTGGTGTTCTCCGCCTTCGGCTGGACCTACGCCGCCATGCAATTGCCCGGCGGCTGGCTGGTGGACCGTGTTCCACCGCGCATTCTCTATACCGTCGCACTGGCCCTGTGGTCGATCGCGACCATCTTCCTGGGCTTTGTCGGCAGCTTCCTCGGCCTGTTCCTGTTGCGCATGGCCGTCGGCGCGCTGGAAGCTCCGGCTTACCCGATCAACAGCCGTGTAGTCACCGCTTGGTTCCCTGAAAAAGAACGCGCCACGGCGGTCGGCTTCTACACCTCGGGGCAGTTCGTCGGCCTGGCCTTCCTGACCCCGGTACTCGCCTGGCTGCAGGCCACCTTCGGCTGGCACATGGTGTTCGTTGCCACCGGGGGCGTCGGCGTGATCTGGGCCGCGATCTGGTACATGGTTTATCGCGAGCCGCGTGACTTCAAAGGCGTCAACCAAAGCGAAATCGACCTGATCAAGGAGGGCGGCGGTCTTGTCGATATTCAGACCGACACCGAAAAAGCCAAGGCCGGTTTCAACTGGCAGGATCTTGGGATCGTGCTCAGCAAGCGCAAGCTGTGGGGTATTTACCTGGGCCAGTTCTGCCTGAACTCGACGCTGTGGTTCTTCCTGACCTGGTTCCCGACCTACCTGGTGAAGTATCGCGGCATGGATTTCATCAAGTCCGGCTTGCTGGCATCGCTGCCTTTTCTTGCCGCCTTCGTCGGTGTGTTGTGCTCTGGCTTCTTCTCTGACTGGCTGATCCGTCGCGGCTACACCGTAGGCTTCGCGCGCAAGTTGCCGATCATTGCCGGGTTGCTGATTTCCACCTCGATCATCGGCGCCAACTACGTCGAATCGACGCCGCTGGTAATTGCCTTCCTGGCCCTGGCGTTCTTCGGCAATGGCCTGGCGTCGATTACCTGGTCGCTGGTTTCGACCCTGGCGCCGGCCCGTCTGTTGGGCCTGACCGGTGGCACCTTCAATTTGATCGGCAACCTGGCGGCGATTGCCACGCCGATCGTCATCGGCTTCCTGGCGACCGGCGACTCCTTCGCACCGGCCATCACCTACATTGCCGTGCTGGCGCTGCTGGGTGCGCTGTCGTACATCCTGCTGGTGGGCAAGGTCGAGCGGATCGAGCTGTAACGATTGGCACTGCGAGAGCTGGCGACGATAATGCCGCCAGCTTCCCGATTCGATAAGGCGCGATATGCAAGACTCTTCCGACACCGCAAATGTGGCCGGCAAAGACGCTGCACCCACCGGCACGCAAACCCTGCTGCGCGGTCTGGGCGTGGTTCAGGCCGTTGCCAGCGGCGCGCGCGACCTCAAGGAAATTGCCCGACTGATCGGCACCACGCGCAGCACCACCCATCGCCTGGCCAGTTGCCTGGTGGAGGAGCGTTATCTGCGCGTGCTGCCGCAAGTGGGTTATCTGCTGGGACCCAAGTTGATCGAACTGGGGTTTCAGGCGCGTGAGGAACTGCCGCTGGCGATGCTGGCGCGGCCGTTTCTTGACGAGCTGTCAGCCCTGACCGGCGATACCATTCATCTTGCCGTACGTGATGGGGACGAGGTGTTGTATCTGCACAAGAACCCTGGCCGCAATGGCCCGGAAATGCGCTCTCGGGTGGGGCATCGCATGCCGTTGGCGCGCACCGGTATCGGCAAGGCGCTGCTGCTGGACAGCCCGGAAAGCGAGTGGCGCCGTCTGTATGACGTCAGCGTGCCGGAGGTGGCGAGAAACCCGTTGTGGCCTGCCCATCAGGAGCAGACGTGGGAGCAGGTGCGCGAACGTATGCACGAGTATGTGAAGGGTGGCTACGCGTTCGATCTGGAAGACAACGAACCGTCTATTCGCTGTGTCGCGGCGCCTGTTCGCGACGCCAGCAAACACATCGTCGCCGGGATCAGCATCGCCAGTACCGTGCCGTACATGCCGCTTGAGAAGATGGCCGAGCTGGTGCCGGTGATCAAGGAAGTGACAGCGCGGTTGTCGGCGGAACTCGGTGGCTAGTCAAGTTACCCCGAAATTTCCTATGCCGCGGATGACCGAGGGAAGGAGCTTGCTCGCGAGAGGCCGGTACATCTGACACAGGTTAATCGCCAGACAAATCTCGTCGCGCGCAAGCTCCCTCCCACTTCAGGCAGGTCGTCTGCCGTTAGTCAGCGTTGCGGCAGCAAAGCGAATCATCAGGCCTTCAACGTCGCCATATCGATCACGAAACGGTACTTCACGTCACCGGCAATCATGCGGCTGTACGCCTCGTTGATGTTTTTGATGTCGAGCATTTCGATGTCGCAGCTGATGTCGTGCTCGGCGCAGAAATCCAGCACTTCCTGGGTCTCAGCAATGCCGCCGATCAACGAGCCGGCCAGTACACGACGCTTCATCACCAGATTGGCCGCATGCAGTGCCGGGTCGACTGGCTCGATCAGGCCCACCAGAATGTGCACGCCGTCGAAGCGCAGGGTTTCCAGATAGGGGTTCAGGTCGTGCTGCACCGGAATGGTGTCCAGCAGGAAGTCGAAATGACCCGCTGCGGCTTTCATCTGCTCGGCGTCGGTGGACACGATCACATGATCGGCACCCTGACAACGGGCTTCTTCAGCCTTGCTCGCCGAGCGGGTGAACAAGGTCACTTCGGCGCCCATGGCCTTGGCGAACTTGATGCCCATGTGGCCCAGGCCGCCCATGCCCAGCACGCCCACCTTGTCACCCGCCTTGACGCCATAGTGCTTGAGTGGCGAGTAGGTGGTGATGCCGGCGCAGAGGATCGGGGCGGCAGCCGCCGAATCCAGTTTCGCCGGGATACGCACCACGAAGTGCTCGCTGACCACGATGCTGTTGGAGTAGCCGCCCATGGTGTTGCTGCCGTCGATGCGGTCAGGGGTGGCGTAGGTCAGGGTGGGGCCTTCAAGGCAATATTGCTCAAGGTCTGCGGCGCAGGCTTCGCAATGGCGGCAGGAGTCGACCATGCAGCCAACGCCAACCAGATCACCGACCTTGTGTTTGCTCACGTTGGCGCCGACTTCGGTGACCTTGCCGACGATCTCGTGGCCGGGCATCAGCGGGTAAACGGCGATGCCCCATTCATTGCGTGCCTGGTGGATATCGGAGTGGCAGACGCCGCAGTAGAGGATCTCGATCGCCACGTCGTCCGGGCGCGGGCTGCGGCGGTTGAAGGTCATGGGGGCGAGGGGTGCCGTGGCCGATTGAGCGGCGTAACCGATAGCTGTGTACATGTGAAACCTCGCATAAACGATGACAGTTGAGGCGGTGCATTCTGCGCAGCGACGCCCTTATCAGCCATGACCATTCCTACGTGAGTCATGCCTGATCCTCCGAACCTGTCTGATCCAGTGATGCGTCGTGCGGCAGATCTGCGATGATTGCACTGTCTAATCCTCCGTCCCGGTTATCCATGTCACTGACTCTTCATTCCGATTCCAATGCCACACTGGTGTCCCTGATCAAACCGCTGGCCTCGCGTCCAGGCTTTGTCGATACCCGCGTGCCGGGTGTTCAGGCGATGTCCTGGGACTTTTACGTCGCCAGCAGCCCGCAGATTTACGAGCCGAGCCTGATCGTCCTGGCCCAGGGCAGCAAACTGGCGCGTCTTGGGCCTCGTACCTTCGAGTACGGCGCCGGCCACTATCTGGTACAGGCGCTTTCGGTGCCGTTCATGTGCGAGACCTTCGCCACTCAGGACGAGCCGATGTATGGCGTTGCCGTGTCGATTGATCGCACGGTCTTGAGTGAGCTGGTGCAAGCCATGGGCGAGGCGCCGGACGTGAAGGTCAAGGCGCAGACGCCGGAATCGATGACTTCGGCCGAACTGGATGCGCCGATGCGCGAGAGCGTCGAGCGCCTGCTGCGCTGTCTGCATGACCCGCTGGACGCTCAGGTGATGGGGCAGGCGCGGGTGCGTGAAGTCGTGTACGCCGCATTGCGTGGACCGCAGGCAGGCGTATTGCGTGCACTGGTCGAGCAGCAAGGGCATTTCGCCCGGATCGGGGCAGCGTTGCAGTATTTGCGCAATCACTATAACGAAGCCCTGAGTGTCGAGGATCTGGCCCGTTGCGCGAACATGAGCGCATCGACCTTCCATGAGCATTTCAAGCGCAGCACCTTGCTGTCGCCGGTGCAGTACCTCAAGCGCGTGCGGCTGCTGAAGGCGCAGCAGATGCTGATCGGCGAAGGGATGGGCGTAGCGCAGGCCGCGCACAAGGTGGGTTATCAGAGCACCTCGCAGTTCAGTCGCGAGTACAAGCGTTACTTTGAACGTAATCCGGGGGAGGAGGGTGCGCAGCTGAGGTTTTCGGCGTAGCGCTGAAGCAACTGTGGGAGGGCGCTTGCTCGCGAATACGTCAGGTCAGACACCATAGTGTTGTCTGAACCACCGCTTCCGCGAGCAAGCTCCCTCCCACAGAGTGCATCACGCAGGTTTTTCCAGCCGTGGGCTGCGTTTACATATTCGGGTAGGTCGGCCCGCCCGCGCCTTCAGGGGTGACCCAGGTGATGTTCTGGGACGGATCCTTGATGTCGCAGGTCTTGCAGTGGACGCAGTTCTGCGCGTTGATCTGGAAGCGCTTGCTACCGTCTTCCTGGGTCACCACTTCATACACGCCCGCCGGGCAGTAGCGCTGCGCAGGCTCGTCGTACTTGGGCAGGTTGACGCTGATCGGGATGCTCGGATCCTTCAGCTTCAAGTGGCACGGCTGCTCTTCTTCATGGTTGGTGCCCGAAATGAACACAGAACTCAGTTTATCGAAGCTCAGCTTGCCGTCCGGTTTCGGGTAGTCGATCCGCTTCGAGTCGGCCGCCAGCTTCATGCACGCGTAGTCAGGCTTGTTGTCGCGCAACGTGAACGGAATCTTGCCGCCGAACAGGTTTTGATCGATGAAGTTGAAGGCGCCGCCCAGGATCGGGCCGAACTTGTGGATGGCCGGGCCGAAGTTGCGGCTGGCGAACAATTCTTCGTGCAACCAACTGCCTTTGAAGGCTTCGACGTAGGTGTTCAACGCATCGCCGCCTTCGTTGCCGGCAAACAGCGCGTCAGCAACGGAATCTGCCGCGAGCATCCCGGACTTCATCGCGGTATGACTGCCCTTGATCTTGGCGAAATTCAGGGTGCCCAGATCGCAACCGATCAGCGCGCCGCCGGGGAAGACCATTTTCGGCAGCGAGTTCAGGCCGCCCTTGCAGATTGCCCGAGCGCCGTAGCTGATGCGCTTGCCGCCTTCCAGGTACTGCTTGAGGATCGGGTGATGCTTGAGGCGCTGGAACTCGTCGAACGGCGACAGGAACGGGTTGGCGTAGGACAGATCGACGATCAGGCCGACCACCACCTGGTTGTTTTCCAGGTGATAAAGGAAGGAGCCGCCGGTGTTCTCGGTGCCCATCACATCCAGCGGCCAGCCGGCGGTGTGCACCACCAGGCCTTGCTGGTGTTTGGCCGGGTCGATTTCCCAGATTTCCTTCAGACCGATGCCGTAATGCTGGGCGTCGGCTTCGCTGTCCAGGTTGTAACGCTTGATCAGTTGCTTGCCGATGTGGCCACGGCAGCCTTCGGCGAACAGCGTGTACTTGCCGCGAAGCTCCATGCCGGGGGTGTACAGGCCTTCTTTCGGATTGCCTTCGCGGTCGACGCCCAGATCACCGGTGATGATCCCGCGCACTACGCCGTTTTCGTCGATCAGCGCTTCCTGAGCGGCGAAGCCTGGGTAGATTTCCACGCCCAGGTTCTCGGCCTGCTGCGCCAGCCAGCGGCACAGGTTGCCGAGCGAGATAATGTAGTTGCCTTCGTTGTGCATGGTCTTGGGCACGAACGCGCCAGGGACCTTGGTGCCGGCGTCGCTGCTGGTCAGCACATAGATGTCGTCGCCTTTGACCGGGGTGTTCAGCGGTGCGCCGAGCTCTTTCCAGTCAGGGAACAGCTCGTTAAGAGCGCGAGGTTCGAATACCGCGCCGGAGAGGATATGGGCGCCGACTTCAGAGCCTTTCTCCACCACGCAGACGCTGATTTCCTGGCCAGCTTCGGCGGCCTTCTGTTTCAGACGGCATGCGGCGGACAGCCCGGCAGGGCCGGCTCCGACGATGACGACGTCGAATTCCATAAATTCGCGTTCCACTGGCTATCTCCTGATCAAGGCTCAAACGGTATTTTTTTATAAGTGCAAAAAACCGACACGCGGAGAGGGTTGTCATCCGAGCGTCATCTCAAAGGGGCGCATTATATCTACACCACCTTGCCGGTCCAATACAAACGTTTGTTTGAATCAGCTGAAACCCTGATAAAACATAGGGAGACGGCTTGTGACTGGCGTTTTTGTCGTATTGACCGCAATAGGCGTTCCGGTCAAGATACGGGCGGTTTTGCGCTCGCCGTAGGCTGACCGTCAGACCGAAGAGCACCTCTAAAAGCGACGCGAAAGTCGTGCGGCTGCCCCCTTCAATCCCCTGTAAGCCAGGCGGGGAGCAGTTTACACGGCCGATGGTTGGATGGCTTGGATTGGCGGGGAAGAGCGGTTGTTTTTTGCCGAACTCACCGTTAAGCAACGACGAATACGCTGTTTTCAGAGGTGTTCTTTACACTGACGTGTACCCATCGCCGGGCCGAGCCTGGCGACTTCTTTTCACCGGAGAGTAACGAGGAATCCATGAAGGTTCTTGTAGCTGTCAAACGAGTGGTCGACTACAACGTCAAGGTTCGCGTCAAGGCGGACAACTCCGGCGTCGATCTCGCTAACGTCAAAATGTCGATGAACCCCTTCTGCGAAATCGCCGTGGAAGAAGCCGTACGCCTGAAAGAGAAGGGTGTTGCGACCGAGATCGTCGTCGTTTCCATTGGCCCGACCACCGCTCAGGAGCAACTGCGTACCGCTCTGGCACTGGGTGCCGATCGCGCCATCCTCGTTGAATCCGCTGACGAGCTGACTTCCCTGGCCGTGGCCAAGTTGCTCAAGGCCGTTGTCGACAAGGAACAGCCACAACTGGTCATCCTCGGCAAACAAGCCATCGACAGCGACAACAACCAGACGGGTCAGATGCTGGCCGCGTTGAGCGGTTACGCTCAAGGCACCTTCGCATCGAAAGTCGAAGTCTCCGGGGACAGCGTCAACGTTACTCGAGAAATCGATGCCGGTGCACAGACCGTTTCGTTGAAGCTGCCTGCTATCGTCACCACCGACCTGCGCCTGAACGAGCCACGCTACGCGTCGCTGCCGAACATCATGAAAGCCAAGAAGAAGCCTCTCGAAGTGCTGACGCCTGACGCTCTGGGTGTTTCCACGTCCTCCACCAACAAGACACTGAAAGTTGAAGCGCCGGCTGCCCGTAGCGCTGGCATCAAGGTGAAGTCAGTTGCTGAACTGGTCGAGAAACTGAAAAACGAAGCGAAGGTGATCTGATGCCTATTCTCGTAATCGCTGAGCACGAAAACGGCGCGATCGCTCCCGCCACCCTGAACACCGTTGCTGCTGCCGCCAAGATCGGTGGTGACATCCACGTCCTGGTCGCTGGCCAAAACGTCGGTGCCGTTGGCGAAGCCGCTGCGAAAATCGCCGGCGTCGCCAAAGTGCTGGTCGCCGACAACGCGGCCTACGCGCATCAACTGCCAGAGAATGTCGCACCGCTGGTAGCCGAGCTGGCTTCCGGCTACAGCCACGTATTGGCTGCTGCCACCTCCAATGGCAAGAACATCCTGCCACGCGTTGCCGCGCAGCTGGATGTTGACCAGATCTCCGAGATCATCTCGGTCGAAAGCGCCGATACCTTCAAACGTCCGATCTACGCCGGTAATGCCATTGCGACCGTTCAGTCGTCGGCTGCCATCAAGGTCATCACCGTCCGCGCCACCGGCTTCGACGCCGTTGCCGCTGAAGGCGGTTCTGCTGGTGTTGAGGCGGTGGCTGCTGCCCACGATGCCGGCAAGTCGTCCTTCGTCAGCGAAGAGCTGGCCAAGTCCGACCGTCCTGAGCTGACCGCTGCCAAAATCGTCGTTTCCGGCGGCCGCGGTATGCAGAACGGCGACAACTTCAAGCACCTGTACGCATTGGCCGACAAACTGGGCGCAGCGGTTGGCGCTTCTCGCGCTGCCGTCGACGCAGGTTTCGTACCCAACGACATGCAGGTCGGTCAGACCGGCAAGATCGTTGCGCCTCAGCTGTACATTGCGGTCGGTATCTCCGGCGCGATCCAGCACTTGGCAGGCATGAAAGACTCCAAAGTGATCGTTGCGATCAACAAGGACGAAGAAGCACCGATCTTCCAGGTGGCCGATTACGGTCTGGTTGCTGACCTGTTCGAAGCGGTGCCTGAGTTGGAGAAGCTGGTCTAATCCAGCCGTCTGACTTATAAAGAGAACCCGTTCGTTTCGGGCTGCTCGAAAGCGTTGACCATCTGATATGCCGGATGACTTTCGCCTTCTGCAGCTTTGAATGAGCGGGTTTTTTTATTGGATCGAAAAAAGGATGTCGCAATGTCGTCGCCAAGGCAGACGCTGACAGCGCTGATCGCAGGGTTTCTGCTGTTGCCTTCGACGGCGGTCTTCGCTGCGGGCAAGTGTGATCGGCTCATCGTGACTGGCAGCCCGGACGCGCCGCCCTATCTGTGGCGTGACCCGCAGGATCCCAAACACCTGATGGGTGCCAACGCCGATTTGCTCAAAGAGGCGGCGACGCAAATGGGTGTCAAGGTTGAATTCCTGTTTGGTGGCAAGCGCAGTCAGGCGCTGGAAGAGGTGCGCACCGGGCGCATGGACCTGCTCGCCGACACGCCGTTGAACAGTGCCGAACTCGAGTCTCTGGATTTCATCCACCCGCCGATCGCGCAGAACGAAATCATGGTCTGGACTCGCGTCGGTCATGCGCAACCATTCAATGCGCTGGCAGATCTGCGTGGGCATCCCGGGGCGATCTCCGAAAAGACCCGAATCACCTCCAGTTTCGACAGTTCGATTAAAGAACATCTGACGTTGGAAAAGCAGCCCAATCTGACCCAGGCGTTTCAGAAGCTCATGTTGGGCCAGGTCGAGTTCGTGCTCGCCGGGCGCTACGCCGGCCTGGCGCTGACCCAGACGCTAGGGATGGCCAAGGACCTGCAAGCACAGCCATTACCGCTGGACCGTCCCGGCCTGTACCTGGCGTTGTCCTTCAATTCAGCATGCAACGACCCGTGGTTGCGCGGACAGCTTGCGAAAAAAATGACAGAATTGGCCGCTTCGGGCCGCTCCAGTGAAGCCGTCACCCGCAATCTGGAACTGTGGAAAGCCCAGTTGCAGCAGCCGGCCAGCACCACAAACCAGTAGGAACGTTTCTTGAGCTTCTTTTTGAAAACAAGACCTTTACTCGCCGCCATGGCAATCGCCTCTCTGTTCGGCTGCGCCAACGATCCTGCGCCGAACGAACAGTTGAAACTCACAGAGCAGGCCGTCGCTCAGGCGGTCGCGGTGGGGGCTACTGATGATGAGCCGGACATGGCGACTGCGCAGTCGAAGCTGACTCAGGCCCGCGCGGACATGGCGGACAAATCCTACAAGGATGCACGCATGCAGGCCGAGCAAGCCGAGCTGGATGCGCGGTTGGCGGAAGCGCGCGTACTCACTGAAAAAAGCAATGAACAGCTGACTCAGGTGAATACCCGTCTGGATCGTCTGCGCAAACAGCTGGGGGCGGCACAATGAACCGTATTCCTCGGGTCCTGAGTGTTTGCCTGTTGCTGGGAAGCGCCGGCTTGTACGGTTGCGCCGGTCATCAGAGCAGCGAGCAGGCGTTGCAGGGCGCCAATGCCGATTTCCAGAAGGTGAAGGGCGATACCAACGTGCTGCGCAGTGCGCCCAAAGATGTCATTCGCGCCGGTGAGTTACTGGCCAAGGCCGAGCGGATGTCAGGTTATGTCGGCAGTTCCGGTGACGTCACGCACTATGCCTATCTGAGCAGCCGCTATAGCGCCATCGCGTCCGAGCACAGTCAGTTGCTGCTTAATCAAGATAAACTTGCCCGGCTGGAACTTGAGCGTCAACGTCTGCAGCTGGCGTTGCGTGAGGCCAAACTGGCCGGTGCGCAGCAGCAGGGCCAGTGGGCGCAGGATCAGGTCATCAGCCTGTCGACTCAGCAAAGCGAGCGGGGTCTGGTGATGACCCTTGGCGACATGCTGTTCGACACCGGTCGCGCAGAGCTGAAAAGCTCTGCCAACCGTACGGTACTCAAAGTCGTACAGTTCCTGCAGTTCAATCCCAAGCGCGTGGTGCGGATCGAGGGTTACACCGATAGCACTGGCGACAGCGCAGAAAATCTGCAGCTGTCCCGAGATCGGGCTCAGGCAGTGGCCGACGTATTGTCGGACCTGGGAATCGAGGACGAGCGCATCCAGGTCGAAGGCTATGGCGATCAGTTTCCGGTAGACGTGAACACGTCAGAGCGGGGACGAGCCCAGAATCGTCGTGTAGAAATCGTGTTTTCTGACGAAAAAGGTCGGTTGAGCGCCGCCCGTTAAAAATTTTTTTCATTAGGGCCCGGTTTTTTCATCAAAAGCCGGGCTTTTTTGTATAAAAAGCCACCGTTTTTGGCGCTTACGACGCATGAAACTTTAATTCACACTCAAGTATGACTAGCCTCTGAACAAACTGTCCCAGTACAATTCCAAACTGTTGTGGTGCGGCACTGTAATTGTTTGTCACGCCAAGATTCAGAAAGGCTTGAAAGAGTGGAGTCGAGGGACGCGAAATGACCAATCTTCTGCTTTACCAGCGCATCGCCCAGCAGTTGGCCGAGGATATTCGTCGGGGTGTCTACCAGCCTGGCGAGCGCGTGCCCTCGGTGCGGAAGATGAGCTCCCAGCTCAACGTGAGCCATGCGACCGTGTTGCAGGCTTACGCCAATCTTGAAGATCAAGGACTGATCCGCGCACGCCCCCAATCCGGCTATTACGTGCACCAGACACCGGCCCTCACCGCGCCGACGCCTGACATCGCGCGGGTCGAGCGGCCAGGGCTGGTTACCCGGGCGAGCATCATTCAGCAGGTATTGGTCGAGGCACGTCGCGAAGGGGTGTTTGCCTTCGGTGCCGCTGTCCCGCATATCGACTACCTGCCGCTGCGCGCGCTGCATCAACAATTGGCCAAGGTCACTCGATTCCAGAGCCCTCGCGCGTTCAACTACATGTTCAGCCCGGGTTTCGAGCCATTGCGGCGTCAGGTCGCCATTCGCATGCGCGATGCCGGCGTCGTCGTTGATCCGTCGGAAGTGGTGATCACCCACGGTTGTGTCGACGCGTTGCAAATGTCGCTGCGCGTACTGACCAGTCCTGGCGACCTGATCGCCGCCGAGTCCCCCACCTATTACGGGCTGTTGCAGCTGGCGGATCTGCTGGGGCTGAAAGTCATCGAGATCCCCAGCGACCCGAACACCGGCATCAGCCTGGAAGCCTTGCAGCTGGCGGCTAATCAGTGGTCGATCAAGGCGCTGGTCATGACCTCCCGTCTGAGCAATCCGCTGGGCAGCACCATGCCGGAAGAGCGCCAGAAACATCTGCTGCGGCTGGCGTCGGACTTCGATATCCAGGTGATTGAGGACGATATCTACGGCGAGTTGATGTACGAGCAGAACAAAACCAAGGCCCTGAAAGCGTTCGATCGCCTGGGGCGGGTGATCTACTGCTCGAGCTTCTCCAAGACGTTGTCTCCGGGCGTGCGAATCGGCTGGATGATTGCAGGCAAATACCAGGCGGAAATCCAGCGTCTGCAGACCTTCAGTACACATTCGGCGTGCAGCGTCACGCAAATGGCGGTGGCGTCATATCTGGAGAATGGCGGGTACGATCGGCACTTGCGCTATATCCGCCAGGAGCATCGCAAGAATCTCAGCGCCTTTCAGCTGGCGGTGCAGCAGATGTTCCCCGAGGGCACGCAGATCAGTCGTCCCGCGGGTGGCTTCATTCTCTGGATCAGCTTGCCGGGCAGGGTGAATACCCAAGAGCTGCACGTCCGGGCGCTGGAGCAGGGCATCAGCATCGCGCCAGGCCTGATCTTCAGCAACACAGAACAGTTCAACCACTGTATTCGTCTGAACTGTGGCCTGCCTTGGAATCGCGAGGCGGAGAGGGCGCTGATGACCCTCGGAATGCTCGCCAAGCAGTTGTGTCGGGACGCTGGTCAGGCTTGGTGAACTCCGGGCATTCACCGTTTTCAACACCTCCAGGGGGCTAGCTGACAGGGCATTCACTTGTCAGCCGCCGCGCAAAGAGCCAGCATATCGGCTCCTGCCTTTTTTCTGCCGTTTCGATCATGAATTCATTGCGTTGTACTGCTTTGTTGTTAGTGGCGTTGTTGGGTGCTTGTGACGCTGAAAAGCCGCCTGCGCCAGCGCCCAAAGTGTTAGCTGTAGCACCTGTCGCGGCCCCGGAATCCAAGGCTGTGCAGGCCCCTGAGCCGATAGAAAAAGCCGCTGCTGCCATGCCGCCAGTCCATGAACTTGCGCCCAGCGTGCCGACTGTGCGCGTGACTGCGACGAGCAAACCTGAGCCAGTCAAGCCTGAGACCGCCCAGAAGGCAGCCACGCCAGCCAAGGCCGCAGCAATCGAGCAAAAAGCGCCCGGCGCGAACGCCAGATCCGCCAAGGTCAAAGCGGATAATGCCGCCATCGCTGACCGTGCGCCGGTGGCCAGCAAGAGTAAAAGCCCCGCTCAGGTTGTGAAGGAAACGAAGATTCCCAAGGCTTCCCTGGATTTGAGCCTGCCGCCCGAGATGGTCAAGCAAATGACTCCCCCGCCGAATGTCATTACTGCCGTGCCGAAGTCCAAAGCCCCGGCTGCCGGAGCCAAGCCGCTGCTGCCCAAGATGTTTCCGGACACCAACAGCGACCCTGATTTTCAGCTTCAGGGGCGCCTGTTGAGCAACGAAATGCAGCTGCAATTACGAAACGAGGCGCGCAAGGATGTTGAAGGGGCTGCCGTGGATTTCACCTTCAAGCAATGACGCATGTCGGTATCGCGCTGTGAATCGTTCATTTTCAAACGCGCGTTTTAGCGGTTAAGATCCTGTCATCTTCCACCGCCTCCTAGAGAATGTATCCATGGAATGCCGTCCGGGCTGCGGCGCATGCTGCATCGCGCCCTCCATTTCTTCGCCGATCCCTGGCATGCCGAAGGGGAAGCCTGCGGGCGAGCGTTGCCTGCATCTTTCTGTCGACATGCTCTGCGCAATTTTCGGCAAGCCGGAACGGCCGCCGGTGTGCAGTCGGTTTGGCGCCGATCCTGAGGTGTGCGGCGACAGCGCCGAGGAGGCGATCCGTATCATTGGATGGTGGGAGCAGGCTACGTCAGTCGCTTGATTGCGCTGCCGGATAGATCGTGACAAGAACTTCAGACAATAAGGAATAAGACAATGGGTTCGCTGTACCGGATCGCGTTTGGCATTGGTATGACTGTACTGGTCGCAGGGGCTGCACAGGCCGACGGCTGGAAGGTCGCCAAAGACGAAGACGGCATCAAGGTCTCCCTCAATGATGTGTCGGGGTCGCAGTACAAGGCCTATCAAGGCGTTGCCACCATCAAGGCCAGCGTTGCCAGGCTTCGGGGCTTGCAGGAGGACGTGGCGGGCGCGTGTGCATGGGTCCATGAGTGTAAATCGCAGAAGATCCTCAAGCACGAGGGCGACAAGACCTGGACTTACACTCAGTTCAATACTCCATGGCCTGTGACACCTCGAGATTCAGTGCTTGAAATCACTACGGTCGAAGGCGCTGACGGCAGTCTGACGCGTAATTTGCTGGGGCAGCCCAAGTACATCCCTGAAGAAAAGGGCTTTGTACGTGTGGCTCAGGTGGAGGGTTTCTGGAAGCTGGTACCCAAGGGGGCCAACGAGACTGAAGTGACCTATCAGGTGCATACCGAGCCGGGTGGCAGTGTGCCGTCCTGGTTGGCCAACAAGTTCGTCGTCGATGCACCTTTCAACACGCTGAAGGCCTTGAAAGAGCGTGCCGAGAAGTAAGGGCAAGACCCCTACAGTTCCGCTGAAATGAAAAAAGGCTGCCAGTGGCAGCCTTTTTCTTTATCGGTGTCGCTTGCTGGCGATCATACTTACTTGCGCTCGGCCAGTGGAACGATGTCGCGAGAAACTTCGCCGGTGTACAGCTGGCGCGGACGGCCGATCTTGTACGGGCTGGAGAGCATTTCTTTCCAGTGCGAGATCCAGCCGACGGTGCGAGCCAGGGCGAAGATCACGGTGAACATGCTGGTCGGAATGCCGATCGCCTTCAGGATAATGCCCGAGTAGAAGTCGACGTTCGGATACAGCGAACGCTCGATGAAGTACGGATCGGTCAGTGCGATCTCTTCGAGGCGCATTGCCAGTTCCAGCTGCGGATCGTTGGTGATGCCCAGCTCGCGCAGGACCTCATCGCAGGTCTGCTTCATCACCGTGGCGCGCGGGTCGCGGTTCTTGTAGACGCGGTGACCGAAGCCCATGAGCTTGAATGGATCGTTCTTGTCCTTGGCCTTGGCGATGAATTTGTCGATGTTCGAGACATCGCCGATTTCATCGAGCATGGTCAGCACGGCTTCGTTGGCGCCGCCGTGAGCAGGGCCCCACAGTGCAGCGATACCGGCAGCGATACAGGCGAACGGGTTGGCGCCCGAAGAGCCGGCCATGCGCACGGTGGAGGTCGAAGCGTTCTGTTCGTGGTCGGCGTGGAGGATGAAGATCCGGTCCATTGCCTTGGCCAGCGTCGGGCTGATCGGTTTGATCTCGCACGGCGTGTTGAACATCATGTGCAGGAAGTTTTCCGCGTAGCTCAGGTCGTTGCGCGGGTACATCATGGGCTGGCCCATGGAGTACTTGTAGACCATCGCGGCCAGGGTCGGCATCTTGGCGACGAGGCGAATTGCGGAGATCTCGCGGTGCTGCGGATTATTTATGTCCAGCGAGTCGTGGTAGAACGCCGAGAGAGCGCCGACAACACCACACATGACAGCCATCGGGTGGGCGTCACGACGGAAGCCGTTGAAGAACGTCTTCAGCTGTTCGTGCACCATGGTGTGATTCTTCACGGTGACGACGAATTGGGCCTTCTGCTCGGCTGTCGGCAGTTCGCCGTTGAGCAGCAGGTAGCAGGTTTCCAGGTAATCCGACTGCTCGGCCAATTGCTCGATCGGGTAGCCACGATGCAGCAGAATGCCGTTATCACCATCGATGTAGGTGATCTTGGATTCGCATGAGGCGGTCGACATGAAGCCTGGGTCGAATGTGAAGCGTCCGGTGGCGGTCAGGCCGCGTACGTCGATTACATCGGGACCAACTGTGCCGGTCAGAATGGGCAGCTCGACGGGGGCAGCGCCCTCGATGATCAACTGCGCTTTTTTGTCAGCCATGTGGCCTCCTATTTATGCTTCAAATCATCAGACAGGCCCCCCACGCAGGGCCCGCACCACTATAGTTAGATAAATTCTAAAGTCAATTTGCCAAAAGTCTTGTGGCAGAAGGCTTTAAGCCGCTGTTTTCCTCGAATTTCCCTGCCATTTACGCCTTTTATTCAGCTAAAGCAATCAGCCATTAGGGGAGGGTCGGTGCGTTGTCATTAGTTGGCTAACTGTCTATACTCGGCACCCGACCGCCAGGGGCTTGCAGGCCTGTTTTTCTGGGGGTCGTCACTCCGTGGGTGGTGGGTACCTGACCAGTGCACTTCCCAACAACTTTGCCCTGATTGTTAGGGGCTCTTCAGTGTGAAAAAAAGCCGTGAATAGCCAACGACCTGTAAACCTAGACCTAAGGACCATCAAACTCCCTGTCACTGCTTACACGTCCATTCTCCACCGTATCTCCGGTGTCATCCTCTTTGTCGGCATTGCCATCATGCTTTACGCATTGGACAAGTCGCTGAGCTCCGAGGAAGGCTTCGCTGCGGTGAAGGCGTGTCTGACCAGTACGCTGGCCAAGCTTGTGATCTGGGGCCTGCTGTCCGCCCTGCTTTATCACCTGGTGGCGGGCATCCGTCATCTGATCATGGATGCGGGCATCGGTGAGACGCTGGAAGGCGGCAAGCTGGGCTCCAAAATCGTTATCGCCGTGTCCGTGGTGGTAATCGTTCTGGCGGGAGTATGGATATGGTAACCAACGTCACAAACCTGTCTCGTTCGGGCCTCTATGACTGGATGGCGCAGCGCGTCTCTGCGGTCGTGCTCGCGGCTTACTTCATTTTCCTGATCGGATACCTCGTCTGTAACCCGGGTATGGACTACGCCCAATGGCACGGTCTGTTCGCCCATACGGCAATGCGCATCTTCAGTCTGCTGGCCCTCGTTGCCCTTGGCGCTCACGCCTGGGTCGGCATGTGGACCATCGCGACCGACTACCTGACGCCGATGGCGCTGGGCAAGTCCGCGACCGCTGTGCGTTTCCTTTTCCAGGCAGTCTGCGGCGTTGCGATGTTCGCTTACTTCGTCTGGGGTGTGCAGATTCTTTGGGGTATCTGATTCATGGCTAACATTAATACCATTTCATTCGACGCCATCATCATTGGTGGCGGCGGTGCAGGCATGCGCGCTGCATTGCAGCTGGCTCAGGGTGGCCACAAGACCGCCGTAGTTACCAAGGTCTTCCCGACCCGCTCCCACACCGTTTCCGCACAAGGTGGCATCACCTGCGCCATCGCTTCGGCCGACCCGAACGATGACTGGCGCTGGCACATGTACGATACCGTCAAGGGTTCCGACTACATCGGTGACCAAGACGCTATCGAATACATGTGTCAGGAAGGCCCTGCCGCGGTTTTCGAGCTGGACCACATGGGTCTGCCGTTTTCTCGCACCGAGACCGGTCGTATCTACCAGCGTCCGTTTGGTGGCCAGTCCAAGGACTTCGGTAAAGGCGGTCAGGCTGCACGTACGTGCGCCGCGTCCGACCGTACCGGTCACGCACTGCTGCACACCCTCTATCAGGGCAACCTGAAAGCGGGCACTACCTTCCTGAACGAGTACTACGCAGTTGATCTGGTGAAGAACCAGGACGGCGCGTTCGTCGGTGTGATCGCGATCTGCATCGAAACCGGCGAAACCATGTACATCAAGGCCAAGGCCACTGTGCTGGCTACCGGTGGTGCAGGGCGTATCTACGCTTCGACTACCAACGCCCTGATCAACACCGGCGACGGTGTCGGCATGGCGCTGCGTGCCGGTGTTCCGGTTCAGGACATCGAAATGTGGCAGTTCCACCCAACTGGCATCGCCGGCGCAGGTGTACTGGTCACCGAAGGTTGCCGCGGTGAAGGCGGTTACCTGATCAACAAGCACGGCGAGCGTTTCATGGAGCGTTATGCGCCGAACGCCAAGGACCTTGCAGGTCGTGACGTGGTTGCGCGTTCCATGGTCAAGGAAATCATCGCCGGTAACGGCTGTGGTCCGAACGGCGACCACGTGATGCTCAAGCTCGATCACCTGGGTGAGGAAGTGCTCCACAGCCGCCTGCCAGGTATCTGTGAGCTGTCCAAGACCTTCGCTCATGTCGACCCTGTCGTTGCGCCGGTTCCTGTGGTTCCGACTTGCCACTACATGATGGGCGGCGTTGCCACCAACATTCATGGCCAGGCGATGACCATGGACGCCGAAGGCAAGGACCAGGTTATCCCGGGTCTGTTCGCGGTAGGTGAAGTGGCTTGCGTATCGGTTCACGGTGCCAACCGTCTGGGTGGCAACTCGCTGCTCGACCTGGTGGTGTTCGGCCGCGCTGCCGGCCTGCACCTTGAAAAAGCGCTGACCGACGGCATTGAATACGACGACGCTACCGAAGCCGATATCGAAGCTGCCCTGGCGCGCCTGAACGCACTGAACGGCCGTACCGACGGCGAAGACGTCGCGTCCCTGCGTCGCGAGCTGCAGAGCTGCATGCAGAACTACTTCGGCGTGTTCCGCACCGGCGAATACATGCAGAAAGGCATCGAGCAACTGGCCGATCTGCGCGCGCGCATCGCCAACGTCAAGATCAACGACAAGTCCCAGGCTTTCAACACCGCGCGCATCGAAGCGCTCGAGTTGCAGAACCTGCTGGAAGTTGCCGAAGCGACCGCGATCGCCGCAGAAACCCGTACCGAGTCCCGCGGCGCCCACGCCCGTGAAGACTTCGAAGATCGTGATGACGTGAACTGGCTGTGCCACACCCTGTACTACCCGGGTGAAAAGCGGGTTGCCAAACGTGCAGTCAACTTTGCGCCGAAGACAGTACCGGCGTTTGAACCGAAAATTCGGACTTACTAAGGGTGGCCGCTATGTTGAAAGTCGAAGTTTATCGTTACAACCCGGACACCGACTCCGCACCCAAGACCCAGGTCTTCGAAGTCGATACCGGTGGCAAGGACCTGATGGTTCTGGACGTACTCGCGCTGATCAAAGAGCAGGACGAAGGTTTCTCCTACCGTCGCTCGTGCCGTGAAGGCGTCTGCGGTTCCGATGGCATGAACATCAACGGCAAGAACGGCCTGGCGTGCATCACGCCGCTGTCCGCCGTGGTCAAGAACAACAAGCTGGTGGTGCGTCCGCTCCCCGGTTTGCCTGTGATTCGTGACCTGGTCGTCGATATGAGCATCTTCTACAAGCAGTACGAGAAGGTGAAGCCATTCCTGCAGAACGACACGCCGGCTCCGGCCATCGAGCGTCTGCAGTCGCCGGAAGAGCGTGAGAAGCTGGATGGTCTGTACGAGTGCATCCTGTGCGCTTGCTGCTCGACTTCCTGCCCGTCGTTCTGGTGGAACCCGGACAAGTTCCTCGGTCCAGCTGCGCTGCTGCAAGCCTACCGTTTCCTGGCTGACAGCCGTGACACCAAGACCCAGGAACGTCTGGCTTCGCTGGACGATCCGTTCAGCGTGTTCCGCTGCCGCGGGATCATGAACTGCGTGAACGTGTGCCCTAAAGGCCTGAACCCAACCAAGGCCATTGGTCACGTTCGCAGCATGTTGCTGTCCAGCGGTGTCTGAGTTCGTTGCACCTGTAGCACTCGCAGCACCTGCAGTACTGAAGCATTTGAAACTGTTGTACCCGTAAACGCTGCGGCGCAGGCTTCAACCGGCGCCGTAGTTTTAACCTGAGCAGCAGTCATGAGGCTGCGGCTCTTATTTTGAAGAAATGAGACCAGCAGGGGCATCCGGGCTGGTACCCGGACTATCTGCGTGATCCCAAGTGGCTTGTTACAGTCGCTGCACATGGACTTTTCAAGTTTGCGACGGTGTCGACGCCGATGGTGTCCCCTAACCGAGGGTGACCAAGCATGCAAGAAAGCGTGATGCAGCGCATGTGGAACAGCGCCCACCTTTCCGGTGGTAACGCTGCCTATGTGGAAGAGCTCTACGAGCTCTACCTGCACGACCCTAACGCTGTGCCAGAAGAGTGGCGCAACTACTTTCAGACGTTGCCCGCTGACGGCAGCACTGCCACCGATGTATCGCACTCTACGGTTCGCGATCATTTTGTGTTGCTGGGGAAAAACCAGCGCCGCGCCCAGCCGGTGTCCGCCGGTAGCGTGAGCAGCGAGCACGAGAAGAAGCAAGTCGAAGTTCTGCGACTGATCCAGGCATTCCGTATGCGCGGCCATCAGGGTGCGCAACTCGATCCTCTGGGTTTGTGGAAGCGTACTGCGCCAGCTGACCTGTCGATCAACCATTACGGTTTGACCGACGCTGACCTCGATACCACCTTCCGTGCCGGCGACCTGTTCATCGGCAAGGAGGAGGCGAGCCTACGCGAAATCGTCGACGCGTTGCAGAAGACATATTGCCGCACCATCGGCGCCGAGTTCACGCACATCGTCGATTCCAACCAGCGCAACTGGTTCATGCAGCGCCTCGAAAGCGTGCGTGGCCGTCCAGCATACTCCGCCGACATTCAGAGCCATCTGCTCGAGCGCGTCACCGCGGCTGAGGGTCTGGAAAAGTACCTGGGTACCAAATATCCGGGCACCAAGCGTTTTGGTCTGGAAGGCGGCGAAAGCCTGATCCCGATGCTGGACGAACTGATCCAGCGTTCCGGTTCCTATGGCACCAAGGAAATCGTCATCGGCATGGCCCACCGTGGCCGTCTGAACGTCCTGGTCAACACCTTCGGCAAGAACCCGCGTGAGCTGTTCGACGAGTTCGAAGGCAAGAAGAAGGTCGAGCTGGGTTCCGGTGACGTGAAATACCACCAGGGCTTCTCGTCCAACGTCATGACCACCGGTGGCGAAGTTCACCTGGCGATGGCATTCAACCCGTCTCACCTGGAGATCGTGTCTCCGGTGGTCGAGGGTTCGGTGCGCGCGCGTCAAGACCGTCGCAACGACACCACTGGCGAAAAAGTGCTGCCGATTTCCATCCACGGCGACGCTGCATTCGCAGGTCAGGGCGTGGTTCTGGAAACCTTCCAGATGTCGCAGACTCGCGGCTTCAAGACTGGCGGTACGATCCACATCGTGATCAACAACCAGGTCGGTTTCACCATCAGCAACCCGCTGGACGCGCGCTCTACCGAGTACGCGACCGACGTTGCCAAGATGATTCAGGCGCCGATTCTCCATGTGAATGGCGATGACCCTGAAGCTGTCATGTTCGTGACCCAATTGGCCATCGACTACCGCATGCAGTTCAAGCGTGACGTGGTGATCGACCTGGTCTGCTACCGCCGTCGCGGCCACAACGAAGCTGACGAACCAAGCGGTACCCAGCCGCTGATGTACCAGCAGATCTCCAAGCAACGTACCACCCGTGAGCTGTATGCCGATGCATTGGCTGCCAGCGGCGCGCTCAGTGCTGAAGCGGCTCAGACCAAGGTCGACGAGTACCGCAACGCCCTGGACAACGGCATGCACGTTGTGAAGAGCCTGGTCAAAGAGCCCAACAAGGAACTGTTCGTCGACTGGCGTCCGTACCTGGGTCACGCCTGGACTGCTCGTCATGACACGCGTTTCGACCTCAAGACTCTGCAGGAACTGTCGGCCAAGCTGATGGAGCTGCCGGAAGGCTTCGTGGTTCAGCGCCAGGTCCAGAAGATCTACGAAGACCGTCAGAAGATGCAAGCCGGTGGCCTGCCGATCAACTGGGGTTACGCAGAAACAATGGCCTACGCCACGCTGGCGTTCGAAGGTCACCCGGTGCGTATCACCGGGCAAGACGTCGGTCGCGGTACGTTCTCGCACCGTCACGCCGTTCTGCACAACCAGAAAGACGCCACTACTTACGTTCCTCTGCAGAACCTGTACGCCGGTCAGCCTCGCTTTGACCTGTACGACTCGTTCCTGTCGGAAGAGGCGGTACTGGCATTCGAATACGGCTACTCGACCACTTCGCCAAATGCGCTGGTGATCTGGGAAGCCCAGTTCGGTGACTTCGCCAACGGTGCTCAGGTCGTGATCGACCAGTTCATCACCAGCGGCGAGCACAAGTGGGGCCGTCTGTGCGGTCTGACCATGCTGTTGCCTCACGGCTACGAAGGTCAGGGTCCGGAGCACTCCTCTGCACGTCTGGAGCGTTACCTGCAGCTGTGCGCCGAGCACAACATTCAGGTCTGCGTACCGACCACCCCGGCACAGATCTACCATCTGTTGCGCCGTCAGGTGATCCGTCCGCTGCGCAAACCACTCGTGGTCCTGACGCCGAAGTCGCTGCTGCGCCACAAGCTGGCCATCTCGACGCTCGAAGATCTGGCCGAAGGCTCGTTCCAGACTGTCATCCCGGAAATCGACACCCTCGATGCCGCCAAGGTGACCCGTCTGGTCATGTGCAGTGGCAAGGTGTACTACGACCTGCTGGAAAAACGCCGTGCCGAAGGCCGCGAAGATATCGCCATCGTGCGTATCGAGCAGCTTTATCCGTTCCCGGAAGACGACCTGATGGAGGCCATCGCGCCTTACACCAACCTGACCAACGTGGTCTGGTGTCAGGAAGAGCCGATGAACCAGGGCGCCTGGTACAGCAGCCAGCATCACTTGCGTCGTAGCATCGGCAATCACAACCGCAACCTCGTTCTCGAGTATGCCGGCCGTGATGCTTCTGCTGCTCCTGCATGTGGCTACGCTTCGATGCACGCCGAACAGCAGGAAAAACTGCTGCAAGACGCGTTCACTGTTTAACGCCTTCGCGCACTAGAAACCGAATTAAGGAATTACAGACAATGGCTATTGAGATCAAAGCCCCCTCTTTCCCGGAATCCGTTGCCGACGGCACCATTTCCAAGTGGCACAAACAGCCGGGCGAAGCGGTAAAACGTGACGAGCTGCTGGTCGACATCGAGACTGACAAAGTCGTTCTCGAAGTTCTGGCCGAAGCTGACGGCGTGCTGGCATCGATCGTCAAAGGCGAGGGCGACACCGTCCTGTCCAACGAGCTGATCGCAACTCTGGATGCGGGCGCCACTGCATCGGCTGCTCCGGCTGCCGCTGCTGCCCCGGCCGCTGCTCCTGCTGCCGCCGCTCCAGCCGCTGCTACTGCTGGCGACGAAGACGCCATCGGCGCTCCGGCTGCTCGCAAGCTGGCTGAAGAAAACGGCATCGCCCTGGCCAGCATCAAGGGCACTGGCAAAGATGGTCGCGTCACCAAGGAAGACGTTGTAGCTGCCATCGAAGCGAAGAAATCCGCTCCGGCCGCAGCACCTGCTGCCAAGCCTGCCGCTGCTCCTGCTGCAACGCCTGTTTTCGCTGCCGGTGACCGCACCGAGAAGCGCGTACCGATGACTCGCGTACGTGCCACCGTTGCCAAGCGTCTGGTTGAAGCTCAGTCGACCATGGCAATGCTGACCACTTTCAACGAAGTCGACATGACCGAAGTCATGGCCCTGCGTTCGAAGTACAAGGATCTGTTCGA